>JGI12150J12686_103783_pt1 | contig 18592 bp, 18 predicted proteins | sample ANMFosRound1_FD_12686 | JGI IMG/M metagenome (IMG submission 12686)
TTCATGATCTCAATGGTCGCTGTGTAAAGTTTGGTGTGTGACGCATTTTGTGACATTTAGGTTGGTGATGAAATCTACATCTTCGAAAGTCATGAACTACTCACGTTTTAGAAAACAGTAGACTTTTAGGTCATTTTTAAGCTACATCCTCAACAGTATGTCCGAATACTCCTACTTCTGAACAGTGAAAATTTATGAAAAACGGTTTTGCATAGCTTCAAATCACTTTTGCTTCTCAATCTAATAACGTTTTGGTATGTGTTTAGCTCACTAAATCGACATCGATAGGCGGCGTGATTTCGCATATTTTTCGATTTTTGATAATGGCTACAATTTCCAGATTCAAAAACGATAACAAGCGGAATACCCTGAGAACTCTTGTTTCATGTCGATTTTGGTCTATTATGGCGCTTGATAGCGAATCTGGTAGCTAAACACATACACGTTTTGATAGAGTTTAGTGTATTTTTGATTATTTCTCAAAAAGAACTGTTCTTGTACCGTCTTCACATGACACGTCCCATTCGGAGTTTGATTCACTATCAGAATAGTAGATTCAAAGCGCAACAATTTCCAAAAGGTGAGTAGTTACGGAGACTTTTGTTCTTTGCGCCATCGCGTCTTTGCATCTTTGCGTTATTGTTTTCCAATTTAGCGAGAAAGGCGCAAAGGTGCAGAGACGCGAAGAGTGTTGCCAATCTCAATCTTCACGTCTTTTGCGTTGTTGTACATCCAACTGACCATTACGGAAATCACTGGATTTCCAGACAGTGCCCATTTTTCGTACCAGGCACAGTTGCTTCGCTTTACTTCACCCCAGTCCGGCATAATACGCCATCACCGGCAGCAGAAGCACGCCCATGGCATGGCTCTTCCTGATGCCTGCGTAGTACGGAAGCATCCCGATCGGCAGCGCTGTCATGAAGACCGCAAGCCCGAAGATGCCGTTGAATGTAAGTACCATCAGAACAAGCCCGGCAAGGATTGTCATGCACAATTTTTGGTAATTGACGTGCGCCAGAACAGATGGCACAAAATCACCAATAACGATCGTCGCAATGTACGATGCAATCGAAACAAGCACGACAATGATCAGAAATAGGAGAACCAGATGCATATCCGGTTCCCTTCCGATCAACTCCCTCACAGCAACCATGGCACCGCTTCGTGGATATCCAATCACGAAGAGCGCAATCAGACCAAAGATCGCATTTGACGTGTTCGTTCCTGAGACCGAGACTATGAACTCCATCGTCCGTATCCGGTGCTCTTCGAGCCTTCCACGAATCGCAGATCGTGCAATAACCGTTGCGACCGCCGAAGAGACGCCGGGAAGCCATGCGACAAGCGATCCGGCGACGCTCCCGACGACAATTCCGCGCATAACCCAGCGTGACCGCATCTTCACTGAACGCCTGTTTTGCGCGGGCATGGCAGACCCTGTGAGCATGCTGACTATGAGAACAGACGCACCAAAGAGACCTGTCAAAAGCGAGAGTAGGATTGAAGATTGTCCGAACTGGAAAAACGGGTGCATGAGACCTTCATTTTTGAACGCAATCATCCCGAGGGCGCCTGCCAGCAGAAGAACAATTATCGCATAGAACTTGTATTTCAGATGGACGAGCGAGCCCTGCCCCTCGATGTATCTGCCAGATTCGGTCAGGATCATGAGCACAATGATTCCCAGCAGAATCCAGTGCATATTCGCGAGGATGATCGCATAATATCGTCCGAAGAAGAGTGCAAGCGGAATTGCAATCAGCAATGATACGACAATCGATCCTGCGCTGCCGATTGCAGACAATCTGATCGCTGCCATGCCCATTCCATCGAGCAGCATGCGATGTCCCGGAAGAACTGCGAGCGCGGTCTCTGCGTCAGGCACGCCGAGATACACGGCAGGGATGATGTTCAAGAAGGTGTGCGCGATCGAATTCGCAAGAATGATCGCAGCGATGTCGATATTCGAGAATCCCATCTCCGAGATTGCAGGCGAGAGCGCGAGCAGGATCAGTGCGAAGTTGTTTGTGTGTATGCCCGGGATTAACCCGGATACGAGACCGAGCACAAAGCCGATTGAGACCGATAGCGCGAGCATTTCGAGCATCTGGCTGCCTGTGTTTTGGATATGTTATTTAGCTGTTCAATTGTGCCAGGGGGTTTGCATGGTGATGTCAAATTTGTATAATGGTCAGTCGGATGTGCAACAGCACGAAAGGCGTGGGGACGTGGGTTGACGATACGCTCCGCGTCGTTCTGACTCTCTGATTCGATTGGAACGAGAACGCAAAGACGCGATGCCACGATGCCGCAAAGAGCAAAAGTCGTATCCGCTTCAAATCAAGTGGTAACCGAGACACTATCTGAAAATCGGTGATTTATGATAATTATCGTAGATGCAGATTTCATAAATTTACGCAAATGTTGCCTTGAATCAGTGGAATCCGTGGTAATCTGTGGTTGATATGGTTTTTAGCCACAGATTAACACTGATTTACACAGATTGAGGTTTTTTATGCACATCTTTCAGAAAGACTGAAGACGAGTCTTACCACACTTTTTGGAGTGGATACCAAAAGCCCTCCAGGGGGTGATTGTGTTCTATGTGCATCGGTCACTCTCGTGTTCATAGTCAGATTGCCTAATTTACACGATGTCACATTTAACCATCTCGAAATATGCCCGAGCTGCGCCGTGGCCATCGGATTGCAGTTATCCCCCGAAGAGAAATGGGGAGAGAGGTTATATGAAGAGCGACAAGAGTGTTTATCAAAAAGCATGCCAGATCGAATCGCTTGAGCTATGAACCCACACACGACCGAAAACACCATCAAATCATTCATCCGCACCCGGATTGAAGAATCCGGAGCAAAGGGTGCGATAATCGGGCTGAGCGGCGGAATTGACTCGAGTGTTACGGCGTATCTCACAACCGGCGCGATAGGTCGTGAAAACGTGCTCGGAATTCTTCTGCCAGTGCAAGATCTCACACCGAAAGAAGACCTGAATGATGCGATCGATGTTGTGAATCGGCTCGGAATTGCGCATAAGACAATCGAGATCGGTGATCTGGTGCATGCGTTTTCAGGTACAATTCCCGATTATGATCTTGACAGCGTGGCTGTGAATGGGAATCTAACCGCACGGATCAGGATGTGTGTTCTCTATTACTACGCAAACCTGATGAATCGCCTTGTGGTCGGGACAAGCAACCGGACAGAACTTCTCCTTGGATATGCCACGAAATACGGCGACGCCGGTGTGGATGTGGAGCCTATCGGTGACCTGTACAAGACTGAGGTATTCGAGCTTGCCGGCTTTCTCGGAATTCCGAAGCATGTAATCGAAAAGCCACCGTCTGCGAGGCTCTGGGCAGGACAGACCGACGAAGGGGAGCTTGGCATGCGTTACACGGACATTGATCATATCCTGAAGCTGTTAATCGATTACGAACTGAGCGTGGAGGAGATTGTGGCGCAGGGGATATCAGAAGCTGATGTTCTGCATCTGGCTGATCTTGTCCGCGCAAGCGAGCATAAGCGGTCCACGCCACCGCTGGCTGCCATAAGGTCGTGAACGTATCTGTGCCTTTTAATTTCTTCTGGGTGGGCTCGGGTTGTGGTAAGGGCGATTAACCACAGAGAACGCGGGGACACAGAAAGAGTTGCTGTTTTCTCTGTGGTTTTCCGAACCCATTCCGGAAGAATCCTTGTTCTCAGCCATACTATCCCACACACTTAACTGATAGGATAAACGGATCCCCTCCATAGTGCTCACCGAACAATACAGTAGCAAAAGTACATGCTCAATAACTCGTGGTTTTATGCGGATATCCGCCAACAGTGAGTAAGTGACACTGTCTGAAAATCAAGTGATTTACCATCGCGGAGAACGCGGAGGTCACAGAGTTTTGAAACCGTTTTCAACCCTCTGCGTTCCTCTGCGCACTCTGCGGTAGAATCTAAGGGCATGGCGATCTCACTGGAAGCACCCATGACCCTCCAGGTCCCCTATGAGTGTGAAAATGTGCCTCCTATTTTTGCAGCGAATCGACAGTGCCTGAGTAAGTACACCATCCGTTCCTCGTGCGGGATTTTCAACTGTCCGGACAGTACGAACTTTGCTCGGCACGCCTATGACAAATGTTTGTCTTCTTTCATGCGTTTGAGCAGATCGATCACCGAATACGCCGCTCTCGTGATGCCCATGCTCTGGGGAGCAGCATCCGTCCCGACGAGATAGAGATTCGGAACCGGGGTTCGCACATCAGGGATATAGCCATCGATGCTCACAGCAGCCTTCTCAGGAATCGTGACCTGATAATGAACCATCTCGGTCTGCCCCTCAATTGTGGGGAAGACCTGGTGTATCGTGTCCATCGCCCTCTTCTTCTCGCTCTTGACCGTTTCCTTCACAACAAACATGAAACCAACGAGCTGCTTGCCCTTCGGAGCGATCGTGGGCGAGTAATTGCTGATCGGCATCGCCCAGTACGCCTTCTCCCTGAACCAGACCTCAGAACCGATATAATCAAATTCCTTCAGTTGCTGCGAGAGTCCGAGCCAGATGCAGAGACTCTTTGCCTGATCGATTTTTCCGAGATCGCGCAGATAGTCGTCCGGAAGACAATCGACCAGCGCGGGGAGATCCTTTGCAAAGCCCGAATAAACGACTGTCTCCGCATCATAAGACTCTTCATCCGTGGACACGCCGCACGCTCTTCCGCAATCCATCAGAATCTCTTTGACGCGTGCACCCGTCTTGATCTCGACGTTATCAGGTAGCGAATGCAGAACAGAACCGAGCACCGCTCTCAGCCCACCTCGCGGATACGCCTGTGCGTAGGTTGTTTTGTTGGTGACAAGCCTTCCTAATGCAGTTATGTTTGTTAGCTGCCCGGTCAGATGATCTGTTATCGTCTGATCCCTGGATTCGGATTCGTACATCACGCTGTCCCTAACAAAGCTGCTACCATAGAGAACACGGTGAATTGATGTCTCTCGCATCGATTTTCCAGACAGGAAGTACGAGATCGTGTCAACGAAATCGTAGGTGGCGTCTGATAGATTGTGCGGCAGGCATGAGTACACAGACTCCTTTGACATGTCGATTCCGAAGGTTGCCAGTGTCAGCGTCTTGGTCAGCGCCTGAGACAGCATCAGTCGGTCCATTCTCGGGAGTGCATCAAAGGTCACGAATTCACGCAGGTTCGACGGGATGGGTCTGATCCCGCGGGGCGTTCTGACGTAGTAGGCGCCATAATCCATGAACGTCGGGATGTAATCGAAATACTTGTCCATCAGCACACGAAGCGGACCTTTCTGCAGGTGCGTTATCGCATGAGGTCCCGTATCAACCCAGAAACCATCAACCAGGTAACTGTTGCAGTTTCCTCCGAGATGCCCATGTTTTTCGAGAACAAGCACGTTCTTCCCCTTCTTCCCAAGCGCGAGCGCGGACAAGAGCCCGCTGATCCCGCCACCAACCACGATTGCATCATACATTCGGTTTGCATCTCCTGATATACAGTTCACTAAACAACTCTGGCTGCTCCAGCCATATCTGTTTCCTCGTCGCCATGAAGAGCAACGATATGTACGTGAGTATGCCGTCGGTGTCACGGTCCAGCAACTCACTCAATGTCAAAACATCCTTCTGTTCGAATTTTTCGTGTAAAAGCACCAGCAACTCCGAGATCGACTCCTCGATGTTCTCGTCATGCGCAATCTTGAGAATATCCTCAACAGCGATCAGAGGTTTCTCTTTAGTCTCCTTACTTCGATTCTGTCTCCGCAATTCAACCTTTTCAGCCTTTTTCAGCTCGGAGATCAGCTCATCGAGTGTCACCGGACGTTTTGATCGCCTGAATATGCGTGGTTTCGGCACCGGATACTCCTCGGAATCAAAGTAGTCGAACTCCTCAGCTCCCGCTTCCGCATCCTCGTTCTCCTCTTCACTCACAGAATCAGCCTTCATCCTGAGGAGAATTGCGGCGTAGTGGAGCGTTCGTCCGAAATAACGGATATCAGAGCGACGTGTCTCGAGCTGTTCCAGAAATTTGTCAGCAACCTCGATTATATCAATATTCCATGGGTCGATCTCATGATCCTTTGCAAGGCGCACCAGAATCTCCACCGGATCGTCGATTGACGCGTCAGACATCTAATAATACTGTTCGCCGGGAATCGATGTAAATGTTGGCTCAAGGGCTGCGCAATTCCGCGTTCCACGCATGGTCCACGATCCTGCGCATCACCTCGCGAACAGGAATCCCGGTTCGCTGCGCAATTTGCTTTGCATCCTCGAACTCGGCTGATATGTTCAGGAGATTGCCGTGATCGTCGGTTGCGATCTTGATTGCGGCGTCATAGTCGTCGCAATCGATCTCAACTTTGATTGCGGCGACTTCCCGCCTCGCAATCAACCTGTGTTTTGTCGGGGATATACGCACACCAAGCGAACCAGTCTCCTCGATGATTCGGCGTGCGATCTGTTCAGAATCGCCGGGTTTTACGGTCACCTGGATCAAATGCCCGCTTCGCCCCTTCTTCATCGTCGCAGGAATCACGATCGCATCATACGCGCCCATTGCGATCAACTCCTCAATCAGGTTGCCGAGAACCTCGCCGGTCACGTCATCAACCGATGTCTCGAGCACCTCAACATCGTCACGTAAGAGGGCGGAATCACCACGTTCGCACATAATGACACGGAGCACATTTGCAATCTCCAGATCCGCGTTCCCCGCGCCGTAACCGATGCGCCTTGCAACGCAGCCCTGATTGTTTTGAGCACGCCGGGTATGCGGATCATGCGGCTCCGCCAGATGCGCAAGTATCGCAGCACCGGTCGGGGTGAGGAGTTCATGCGCAACGCCCCCATAATCCCATGAAAGCTCCGAATTCGAGAGGATCTCAAGCGTTGCCGGCGCCGGTACCGGAAGCGTTCCGTGCGCACACTCAACAAACCCTGTTCCGGTCATAATCCGGGTGCATGAGATCGTCTGTGGAGCGAGACTGTGAATCGCAGCACATGCGCCCACAACGTCTGCGATGGCGTCAGCCTGCCCGACTTCGTGAAAATGGAGCTGATCCAGGGGTACGTTGTGAACCATTGATTCAGCGGAAGCGATGCGACCAAAGATTGCGATTGCATCATCGATTATCGGATCGGGCAACCCTGCGGATCGTATATCCGCCACGATCTCCGGGTATGTGCGTGCGAGCGCTTCCGGCGTATCCGGAACAACAGAGACGCTGGTTGCGGCGATCCCGTTTTTCGATGTTTTGCGGATCTCAACGGTTACCGGCGCCACTGATTCCATAATCTCCGTGGCATGCAACAGGTCTGCCCCGAGGTCGATTAAGGCAGCTATAATCATGTCACCGGACGCACCCATGAACGGATCAAAGATCAGGTGGGTTGTGGAGGTTGCGTGGGTCATGATCGTTTCCCGCGCTTTTGGGACTTCGGCACAATCCCGATTGCCACTGCCACAGCCGATGCATCGAATGTGGGCGTCGCGTCGCATGAACCAACGTCTGTTGCACCTTCGATTGTGATTGACCGGGTGACCTGATCGCACGATTTTGGAATTGCGGAGAGCATTGCGACTGACATGAGTTTTATCAGGGCGCCCATCCTCTGTTCCCGTGTCTTCATGCGCATCTCCTGTGTGATTGATTCTGACTGAGGGATAATAAAATCTCTCTGTGCCATAACAACACGGTCAAAATGCCCCACCTGCACACACATCACCAGGTGCGCCCGCAAACCTGACCAGCGCTTCCGCCTCCATCTGGTGCAGAGTCGCAGGAACGATTAACACATGCATAGGCGCACCAAAATCAAATGTGGCAAGGCGTATGAGGCGGTCGCACCCGACAACTACGTCGAGTGATCCTGCCCGCGCAATTCCCACGCCGAGCGCCTCCTCCAGAGCCTTCGACTCATCGACTCGCATCAACAACTCGATCGCATGCGGAATCGTCATGAAGCCCTGCTTGGGATCAATATCAAGGAACAACAATGTGTGAAGATCGTTATCGCGGTTTTGCAGGATGACATTGTACGGCGTCTCCGAAATCACGGTCTTAGACCTGCCATGATACGGAAAAGGAATGGTCGCCGATTTTCCGAACCGGTAGTTCTGCAAGCCCGTAATACCTGCTACCGCCGATGCAATCGATGAACCATGGACGATTGCCGTCTCAATTCCGAGATCGGATGCACGGAGACGGAGATCAACGTGCGTTGTTGATACCATCGGGTCTCCGCCGGTAAGGAGCACCACATCCCCCTCAATCGCATGGTGCAGCCACGCCGGGTCCACCTCGATCTCGTTTCGCGAAAGCACTGTTACATTCGTCTGGTAGATCGATTCCATGCGTTCGATGGTTGTTCCCATCATTTTCGAGGTGTAAAACTCGGCAAAGACCATGTCCGCGTCTCTTATTGCCCTGACGCCCTTCAACGTAACGTCCTCTTCATCGTAGAGTCCAAGACCAACAAACGTGAGCATAGGGGTGATTCTGGCATCAGTTTATTTAAGTTGCACCACAGAGATGAAAATCATGGAGCTTCACATCAAATCGAGGCATCACATACGGAGCAACAATGCGAAGAAGATCTTAAAAGAACTGGAAAAGGTATTCGATTTATCAGATATCGCTGCGGCGCTCAAGGGAAAACGCTTCGAGCTCATCAAAACCCGTCTTTACGACATTATACTAGTTGATGGAGCGCCATTGATCTTCATTCTGGACGGTAAACCGTTTCTCACTGTGAAGGGCGCGCTCGAGATTGCACCGGAACAGCGCACCGTTGTCGTGGATGCTGGCGCCACCAAATTTGTTGTGAACGGCGCAGATGTGATGCGCCCGGGAATCGCGCGTGCTGATACCACAATTGCGGCGGGCGATCTCGTGATCGTTGTCGAGGAGCTACACGGAAAAGCGATCGCGATCGGGCGGGCGATCGTTCCGGGTGACGAAATGGTCGGAGAATCCGGAAAAGCGGTCAAATCCGTGCATTATGTCGGGGATGCGTTATGGGATGTGATGTGATTTTGTACCGGTCATATTTGTGATTGCGACTTCGGTTACGGGATCGATGTAGGTTTTCCATAAAAACCTAATTTTTCTAGGGCATGATATTTGCATACCTAGCAATATTTGTTAGTACGTTTATAGGACAACCTATACGGTGAACGAAGATGGATATACATACCACGAATCTTGCACAGATGGCACCAGGCGCCCCTGCCAGAATTATGGAGATCGGCGGCGGTCACGGTATCAGACAGAAACTGAACCTGAGAGGAATATCCGAGGGCAGCCTCGTGCGTGTAATATCCAATACCGGTCCCATCACAATCGAAGTCGATAGAAACGTTGTCTCGATAGGGAGGGGGATGGCTCAGAAGATCCGGGTTGCCATGGTGTGATAGAATGGAAAAAAAGTTATCTGATATGGATTACGATGAAAATGGAACCGTAGCTGATATCAACGGAGATCTGCGGAAACGGGTGGTTGGCATGGGAATCCGTGTCGGCAAGAGACTCAGGATGATTACAAAGCAGCCGATAAAGGGTCCTGTCGTCGTCATCGTCGACGAAGCTGAGACCTCGCTCGGACTGGAACTGGCAGAGAGAATCACTGTGGAGGTGGACTAGGTGAAGGTACTTCTGATGGGACACCCCAACGTCGGTAAAAGCGTCTTCTTCAACCGTCTGACAGGGGCGAACGTCACAGAGTCGAATTATCCCGGAACCACGGTTGATTACACGAAAGGATGGATGAAGATCGAAGGTGAGGACGTTGAGCTCGTGGATGTGCCTGGAACGTTCTCTCTTGATCCGAAAGACAAGGCAGAGGACGTTGCTGTCGCAATGCTCCACGAAACAAAGGATGTGAAAGTGATCTCTGTTATTGACGCCTCCAAGATCGAACGCGGGCTCTATCTAGCGCTTGAGATAATCGAGGAAGGCTATCCCGTTGTGATCGCGCTCAATATGTGGGACGTTGCATGGGATAAGAATATCCGAATCGATGCCAGGAAACTCGAGCAAATCCTGGGCGTCCCGGTGGTTCCGACGACTGCAATCAGCGGCGAGGGGATCAAGGAGCTGGTATCGAGGCTTAAAGACATACAGCTCGTTGAAGTGGATGATATTGTCGCAAACGCGGGAGGTTTGACATGACACTCAGTCTGGAAGAGCGGTGGACGTTAATCGACAGGATATCAAGGGAGACCGTGACATTCGGGAAATACGAGCATACGCTGAAAGATGCGATCGGGGAACTCACGGTAAAGCCGTTAACAGGGATACCTGTTGCAATAGCGATTATGTATGGATTTTGGAGTATCTTCGGTTCGTTTGCAGGGACGCTCATGACCGATGGATTCTTTGTCAAACTCTTTGACGGCTACTGGCTGCCATGGCTCCAGGGGGCTTTTCCTGGTCAGGGAAGCTGGCTCTATGCGATCATGGTTGATGCCGGTGGATTAGAGAGTGGTGAGTTTGTACTCTCTGACACCTGCTTCGAGGCGTTCGGCGCGCTCACGTCAGGGATTTTTGTTGCAATCGGCGTTGTTCTTCCCGCAATATTCATATTCTACCTGATGCTTGCGCTACTCGAGGATGTCGGGTACATGCCAAGACTTGCTGTTCTTCTCGACACGGTGCTGCACAGGGTCGGTTTGCACGGGTATGCGATCGTTCCGACGATTCTCTCGCTCGGATGCAATGTGCCAGGCGTTGCCGCGACAAGAATTCTTGAGACGAAGAAACAGCGGTTCATCATGATGACGCTACTTGCCATATTCATTCCGTGTGGCGCGCAGATCGGGATCATGGACACGGTGGTTCCGGATCTGATGGGCTGGATTCTGCTCTATCTCATAATCGGATACTTCATCTTCGGCTATATCTTAAACAAGGTCGTCCCGGGCAAGGCACCTGAGTTTCTGATCGATGTTCCGCCGTACCGGCAGCCTTTGCTGAGTAACATCGCAAAGAAGGTAGGAGGGCGAATTGCTGGCTTCTTCAAAGTCGCGCTTCCGTTCGTTATGCTCGGCTGTGCAATCGTGAATGTTCTGTACCTTCTTGGAGTCATCCAGTGGATCGGGGATGCTATGGCACCGATCTTTGTCAACTGGTTCGGTGTGCCCAAGGAGACTGCGGGTCCACTGGTTGCGGCATTCCTCAGAAAAGACCTTGCGGTTGCACAACTCTCGGTAATCGAGATGACCCAGTACCAGATGATAACAGCGGTCGTTCTTGTCTCGATCTACTTCCCATGCGTTGCAACGTTTGCGATGATGTTGAAAGAAGGATGGAAAGAGCTGATTGCAGCTATAGGAGTTCTTATAATCGTGGTATTTACTTATGGTGGACTGATACACCTGATCGGAATCCTTCTGGGGGAGGCTTGAAAATGGTTGAACAATCACAATCGCAACTACAATCGAAATCGTCATCGACTGCTGTGATCTACTTCACCCTATTAGGAATCGTGACAACGGCGTTTGGACTTGCCGATCTGCTCGTGACAGCAGGAGGGGCTGAGTTTGCTTATGGAACCGCAATTCTTGAGATACCAAACGATATCTTCAGAGGCGGCTGGGGTGGATTTATCGTGCTCTTCGCAGGGCTATTCTACCTATCTGGTGCAAGAAACATTGGCGAGATCCACCAGTTCGCAAAGGTCGCAATGGGAAGCATCCTCATCTGGATCATGGCAGGCTCCGACATCTTCGCGATGATAGCAGAGTCGATACCCGGCGGCGAGGATGGACCGTGGTTCAACACACTCGATGGATTTCTTGCGATGTACGCGCCGCCGTACGCGCCCGCTGTCTTACTGCTACCGTTCTCGCTTGTGGTGATCTACTGCATCTACCACAGGGACTGATGAGGACTGATGCGCCATGCTACAGGAGATTCTGTCAGGGATCAGCAGCGGGACCACCACCGACGCGCTCGCCAGAGAACTGGATCTAAAGAAATCCACTCTCATGGCGATCGTTGAATCTCTGGTGGATGTCGGATATATCGAGGTCGTTGGGATGCAAGGCTCCTGCTCCGGATGCGGGGGTTCGGTTTCGTGTTCGGGTGGTCACAGTTGCCATGTGATGTATGCATTGACATTGGAGGGCGAGCGATTCATCTCGCAGAATCTGACCCGAAGCATCCCGGAGAAAAATTGAAATTGTAGGTTACCCTAATACTAATCATGTTGTCTCGAAAAGCCGAAGACTATCTCGAAGCGATCCTCAACATCACAGAGACTAATGGGTATGCAAAAATAAAGCATATAGCAGAGACTCTGGAGGTCACGCCACCAAGCGTGATTGAGATGGTGAAAAAGCTTGATAAAAAGGGTTGTGTCACGTATAAAAAATACGACGGCGTGACACTGACCGAGAGAGGGAGGGGGATAGCACTGGTCGTGAAGGATCGGCACGATACATTGAAAGCCTTCCTGGAGATTATAACTGTGCCCGAAAAGGTTGCAGATAAGGATGCATGCACGATGGAGCACGAACTGCACTCGGTAACCGTAAAACAGATCAAAAATCTGGTTAACTTCGTGCAAACCTCACCCGGGCACCCCTCGTGGCTACAACATTTCGAGGAGTTCTGCGAGACCGGGGAGCACCCATGTGATGAGGAGCGCAGATCCAAATCAAAGTGATCGCTGTCGCATGATCAGATGTAGAAGCAGTATCATGCACAGCCCGATCGCTCCGAATCCGGGTGTGGAGGTCTCGGTGGCATGCTCATCTTCTTCGTCTTCGCCAGGTACTGCATCCGTTGCACCCAATGCCACAGTTGATGGTGGTGCAGGTACCGGAACCACAACGTTTCCGTTGTACACAATCGTTGTACCGGCAGGGCTCCAGTGTGGATCGTGCTCTCTGCCACTGGCATCTGTTGTGAGCCTTCGCTTGCCTGTGCCGTCCGTATTCACGATGTAGACCCGGTCAAGACCGTCCTCATCGAACGAAACATAAGCAATCATCGTCCCATCAGGGCTGAAATTGGGCGAGAACTGATTCTCCTTGCTTCCCGGCATCAGTTCTGTCGCACCGGTCCCATCGACGTTTACGATGTATATCTTATCGAGTGTATCCTCGGAATTGAAGGAATGGTAAGCAATCTTTGTCCCGTCCGGGCTGAAGTCAGGAGAGAATTGCTTTTCATCACTATCCGGCATCAGTTCTCTCGCACCGGTTCCATCGATGTTTGCGATGTACAGCTTCTCCTTGCAGCCAAGCTGCCGCGAAACATAAACGATATTCTTTCCGTTGGGGCTCACATCGGGGTACCACTGCTTCCGTGGATCATCCGGCATCAGTTCCTTCTTGCCGGTTCCATCAGTGTGTACCACACATATCTTTCCGTTTCCCTGCTTGTTTGTGGATATGAAGAAGATCTGCTTCCCGTCGTAGCTCCAGTCAGGAGTGAACTCCTTCTTTAGTATATCCGGCATCACCGCGGTTGCGCCAGTTCCGTCTGCATTCGCGATGAATAATTTGTCCCGCCCTCCGGAATCGAAAGCAGAATAAACGATCTTGGTCCCATCCGGGCTGAATGAGCCGTCCGGATGAATCGAACAATCATAACTCTCATACACGGTCGCAGATACTCCTGCAGACAGCGTCAGTATCAACAATGATGCCAATATTCTCACATTCACATACATGCCACCATAATACCTGCGTGTAACTGAACAGAAACTGTCCCAGGTCGTGGGAATTGCAATCAATCCTCGAAACACCCGACTCGATCGTCGAATACTTCAAAGAGGTATTTGTTCGCACGCTCCACGGTTTCACGGTCTCCTCGAAGCACGACCAGTTTCATGCCGAACAGCTCACCATCCTCAACCGACGAATCGATGGTCTTGGAATGTGGCTCGAGATCAAACTCCGATGCTAACTCCAGCACCAGAGTCATTGGAACGCCTGGCGGGATTACGAGGTCATATAAACCTTCTACAAGTTCTTCTACAACCTCCTCCTCCTCGCTCAGCAGATCCTCAATTCCCATTACTTTTTCGTTCAACAGATCACCATCATATTATGCGTTTTCCTGCGTCCGGTCCATACATTGCGTTGTACACTTCTTCAACATGCATGACAACAGCGGCTTTCGCTGGCAGCGCTTTGCTCTTGGCATGCACCCACGCCACAACGTCAGCATATACCGAACCCTCGGTCACAATCTCGACGCTGCCCTTGATCTGGAACGACTTCTTTTTCTCGCCGTCATACACAACGATTGAGACATGCGGGTTCTCACCCAGGTTTGCTGCAGTCTTGTCAAAGAAATTGTCTGCGATCTGGATCGTCTCGTCATCCACGATTCTCAAAAACCCAACAAATACCACGTTTGGCTTTCCTGCGGAATCAGCAGTTGCGACCGGAACCGGACTTTGCTTGCTTATGGCTTCCTGTACATCTGGCGGCATCTTTACCATAGTTAATCACCACCATCGATTTTGATCGCGGTCACATAAATGTTTCTAATTCTGATGGATTCTGTAGTTCATTTAAACAAAGTGTGTTTTCGTAAATGAGTCAAGGTATGTGTTTAGCTGATGTGAAACAACCACGAGATTTTACGAGATCAACACAGAAATCTTGGCTCTTTGGTAATTCCCGTGAAATCGATCTCCAGGATAAATCAAGTAAATAAGGAGTATCCCTCGATGTTAGTGATTTTATTACTTCCCGGCTACTATGGCTTCTTTTGATAATATTAACCGCAGATGCACGCAGATAAACGCAGATGTCTGATTAACAAATCCGTGTTTATCCGCGGTTCATTATATTTTCAACTGACCGGAAACTCTGCAAAACCGATATTGTGCGGATGAATTTTTCTGATTCTGATGGATTCTGTGGTTTTCAAGAGATGTCAGAAGAGACTTATTCATCCTTCGCGTCTTGGCGTTTCTCTGATTTAACGCAAAGGCGCAGAGACGCAGAGATGTGCCCGCGGCCCCCACACATGAAGGCTACCGATAGCGACCACAGAAAACGGCAGAACCAGGAATTTTTGTGCCCCAAATCTATACTGATCCCAAAATTTTGCTGCTTGTTTCTTAACTCAATTATATGAGTTGATTCGGGGAACAGAATCCAAACTAATCAAGTTTTTCCAGAAAGTTACCAGTGCCATCACCTGTAACTGCCTGAAACCTCCGCCGCGCGCAACAGCGTAAATTCGTTTGGTGGGGTGTGTATATAGCGCAAGCCATTCCGCAAAATATTGAATAAAAGTGATATATCCACATTTGAAGTATGTTACGGTTTTTAAAATGCATGCTCACACATCTCTTTTATCGAATAAAAAAAATTATATGACATCTGGGACGGCTTATGATTAAAAAATACGTGGCTTAGTTTTCTATATCTTTAATTCTAACATCCTTAAGTTTAGGAATATGGGGTGCCTTGATACCCCCACCAGTAATTGAATCAGGTTGCGATCACAGAAACCTTCATAACTCTCAAACAGAGACCATACCGCAGGAGATCATAATGGAACCGATTACCGCAAGATACGATGCAAAAGCCATAGAGGAAGAGGTGCAGCGGTTCTGGGACGATAACAGCACTTATGCGCATGTCCGGGACCTGCGAAAGCATGAAAAGACGTTTTTTTTCGTAGATGGACCTCCGTATACCACAGGACACATCCATCTCGGCACAGCATGGAACAAGATCATCAAGGATTCTGTCCTGCGATGCAGATCAATGCAGGGCAACAATGTCATTGATCGCGCCGGATGGGATATGCACGGACTTCCGATTGAGGTGAAAGTCGAAGAAAAACTCGATTTCAAAACAAAAAAGGATATAGAGGCGTATGGAATCGATGCATTCGTATCTACGTGCAAAGAGTTCGCAATACAGAACATGGGTGCCATGACGACCCAGTTCAAGCGTCTTGGAGTGTGGCTCGACTGGGACCACCCTTACATGACGCTCAAGCGTGAATACATCGAATCTGTCTGGTGGACGCTCAAAAAAGCAAACGAAAAGGGATTGCTTGAGAAAGGGAGGCGTGTTGTGAACTGGTGTCCGCGGTGCGAGACAGCGATTGCGGATTCAGAGGTCGAATACGGGGACCGAACCGACTCATCGATCTACGTCAAGTTTCCAGTGATAGGCGAGGAGAATACGTTTATAGTCATCTGGACAACGACGCCATGGACGATTCCGGCAAATATGGCAGTTGCTGTGCATCCTGACTTCGAGTACTCGGTGGTGCGTGCATACAAAGATGGAAAGAGCGAAATATTGATCTTCGCCTCCGAACTGGTCGATCAGGTCCTAAAAGTAGGACGATATCAGGATTATGAGCTTATTGAGGTACGTTATGGAAAAGATCTGGTTGGAACGAGGTACACGCATCCTCTGGCGGATATCATACCAAAACAGAACGAGTTCGAGCATAAGGTCTTTTCCGCGGATTTCGTGACCACTGAAAACACCGGGTGTGTGCATATCGCGCCCGGACACGGTGTGGATGACTTTGAACTCGGATCAAAGTACGGACTTACTCCATTCTGCCCTGTGGGACCTGACGGGCGGTACACTGCGGAGTTGGAGGTCTACGAGGGTGTCTATGTCAAGGATGCGGATCAGACCGTGATCAATGATCTTCTTGAGCGCGATCTCTTGCTTGCGAGCGGAACGATCGTGCACCGCTACGGGCATTGCTGGCGGTGCAAGACGCCGATCATCTATCTTGCAACCGAGCAGTGGTTCCTGAAGATTTCAGAGCTTAAGGAGGCTATGCTCAAGGAGATTGCGAAGGTGATCTGGTATCCTGAATGGGCAGGCTCGGCGAGGTTCCATGACTGGGTTTCCGGGGCACGGGACTGGTGCATATCGCGGCAGCGGTACTGGGGTGTTCCGATCCCGATCTGGGTCTGCGACTCGTGCAAAAGGTACGAGGTGATCGGAACAGTGGATGAACTCAACGAGAGGTCATCTTCTGCGCCATCCGACCTGCACAGACCGTGGGTCGATGAGGTCACCTTCGGATGCGAGTGCGGCGGGACTATGCGCAGGGTTGAGGACGTCTTTGATGTCTGGTTCGACTCAGCGGTAGCATCGTGGGCGACGCTCGGGTATCCACACGCTACCGAAGCATTCAAAGCTATGTGGCCCCCCGATTTCATTGTGGAGGGACACGATCAGACCCGGGGATGGTTCTACTCACAACTCGGCGCAGGAATGGTCGCATTCGACAGAATCCCGTACAAAAGCGTGCTTATGCATGGCTTCACCCTGGACGAAGGTGGAAGCAAGATGTCAAAGAGCCTCGGCAACGTAATTGCACCAGAGACCGTTATCGAGAAATTCGGGGCTGATGCGCTGCGCATGTACGTACTATCCACAAATTCTCCATGGGATGATCTTAAATTCAGCTGGAGCGAGATTGAGACCGTACACCGTTCCTTAAACATTCTCTGGAACGTCTACCGCTTCCCGCTCCCATACATGATCCTTGACAACTTCGATCCAGCAGCAGATGCGGTAACATTTGAATCGGTTTATTATGCGATGAGACCTGAGGATCTGTGGATTCTCTCAAAGGTAAACTCTCTTGTGCGCGATGTCACATCCGCAATGGATGAATACAAGCTCCACACAGCGACCCGTGCGATTATGGAGTTCATACTCGATGATCTCTCAAGATGGTACATCCAGCTGATCAGACCTCGCACATGGAACGAGGCGGACGATCCTGACAAGCTCGCGGTTTACCGGGTTCTTTACGACGTGTTCACGACAGTTACACGGGTTATCGCACCGTTCATGCCGTATCTCGCAGAAAACATCTACCAGAACCTTGAAGATGGTGGAGCTGGTGAGACTATGAGGTCGGTCCATGCGTGTGATTGGCCAGTTCCCAACCAGGACCTGATCGATCTGCAGCTTGATGAGGACATGGCAGAGATCAGAAAAATCGTGGAGGCGGCTGCAAACGCTCGTCAGAAGGCGAAGAGGAAGCTGAGATGGCCTGTTGCAAGAATTGTGGTTGCACCGGCAGGCGAGGCAGGCAAAGACGTGATGCGTGCAGTCCGATCTCTTGCAGGCGTCCTATCCGAGCAGGCAAATGCCAAGGAGATCGTTGTCCTGGGCGTGGATGAGGCGTGGGATGCGCTTGGCGTCGAGGCTGCTCCGGATATGGCAAAACTCGGTCCAGTGTTCAAGAAAGATGCCGGAAAAGTGGCAGATGCGATCCGGGGTGCTGACGCGAGTGCGCTCATGGCTGCAATCGAGAATACCGGTGAATGCAAGCTCGATTATGCGACGATTACGGCAGATATGGTCAGCTTCAAAAGGACGCTTCCGGAGTATGCCGTTGATTCCGAGTTTGCTCACGGCATGGTCTATGTGGACGTATCGCTCACGCCGGAGATTGCGGCGGATGGCTATTCTGCAGAAGTGATACGCCGCATCCAGGATATGCGAAAGGAGCTCGATCTCGAGGTCAACGACTGGATCACGGTCACTGTTACGCTATCAGATGAGCGTGTGGGGTGGGATCCTCTAGAGTCG
>JGI12150J12686_101166_pt1 | contig 18383 bp, 22 predicted proteins | sample ANMFosRound1_FD_12686 | JGI IMG/M metagenome (IMG submission 12686)
TCAATGTAACGTGGCTACGACAGGCTAACGCCGCAAAAACACCCACTTGACAGTTCTCCACCTTACCAAGCCTGCCACACCACTGACGCGCCACGCATACAGACTTCCTGCCTTTCTTTATGAAGGAAGTTTCATCAATGATCAGACAAGTGTCCGGATCGCCACCAAAAAGCGAATCCACATCCATGCCAATCTGATTCAGAATTGCACGTGCGTTCCATGGAGAATTCGATATGAAGTTCTGAAATGACTGTTCATCCGAATCAGGCACTACCTCCGCCATCCGTTCCATATTCCTCTTATCTGACTGCATCAACCCACAAAGATATTGCTCTGCCTGTGTCGCTACCGATCTGGTGCTCACCGTGAAGTAATCGCTGTAACGACCGATAAAATACACAAAATCCTCTGCAATACCGATGAATGGATTAATAGGCTGGCCAATCACTTTAGATCTTGTTATTTCTGGTGCTACCTCCGTATGTACGGGAATTGTGACATATCTACATTCTAATCCCTGATATGGCATAAAATCCTCTGCAACACAAATAAATGGATTGATAGCTTGGTCAACCGCGTTAGATCTTATTATTTCTTGTGTTGTGACCATCTGCAAGGGGACTGCATGCATGCAGTTTCTCCATTCTGAGTTGTGGTTTGTTACATGTATTCTTTCTGAATATCTCTGGTTCATTCCGGATATCATGAAACTTTATTCATGCCACACACTATATATAATGATATACACATACCTCGAGTGTACTCGCCTTTTTAGCGATCTAATATATTAGTGTCGATGTGTTGAGTCGATCCATCGTAAAAAGTTAATGTGACAAAGTAGAATTAAGTCCTGGGTGAATACCGTTCGGCGACTCAAAAGTTGCGGGCATGCCGCAATTCCTTATTAGCTGTGGCTATCTGATCTTTTCTTCAAAATGTCCTATTTTTATGACTTTTGTGTAGTTTTGTGTGAGCGATGCACGGATTAGATGGAAAGTCGATGTGAAATCCGTCATGAAATAGTTTTACCACCTGCAACATGGTGAAAATGATGTGAGAATGAGGTACAATGTTCGGCTATCACTGGATTTTTGAACAGTGCCCATTTTTCAATGATGGCGGGATAACTGTGACCAATTCACGGTTTATTGTCCCGGGACAGACGTATACAATGGGTGGAGTAACCTCGATAAGAGCTGAACAGTACACGCCATCTCGGAAATGGCCCATGATTGTCATGGGATTTGGGGGTGTGGGGTTGTTCAGCATAGTTGACGAAGGTATTGGTGCCGGTTCATTAGGTCCTGCCATCATTGCAATCGCCATCATTGCGATTGGCGCGGCATGGTGGCGTTCAAAAAAAACAATATACACCGTAGTTTTGAGTAGTGCTTCCGGCGAGTCGGATGCGTTTTCCAGTACTGACGAGGCGTTTATAGATAGTATTGTGAGTGCCTTGAATGATGCAGTTGTCTCAAGAGGGTAGGATATAATTTATACTTGCAACAGACATCAGTGAAATCTGTTGCAAGTATCTTAATTTACGGGGGCTATAGATGGCCAGATATAAAGAAAAGCGGTCCACTGAAAGTTCACTGCCCGGCGGAGCTGGCGAAACGCTCTATGTGACGGAAATCGAAGATACCACAACCGGTAAAATCGGTAAAAGTATTGGTTGGACCCGAGATAAAGCAGACCGTAAAGCTTGGAATGATCTTAAAAGGAAGTAAAAGCTTTTATGACTAAAAATGCAACACATAAATTTGGAATAAACGGCAAGAAAGCCATTTTCACAGGTATCTTAGCATTCTTCGTAGCTATCACTTCTTTTGTACTGATCCTGGCGCCCATCATCGCTGTAAATAGAATCTTTGGTATCATCGTGGCAGCAATCTTTTTTATCTATTGCCTCGCCACAAGTTCGAAACTTGTCTATAATGAGAGATATGAAGACTTAGATAAAGATAACTATCCGAAAGTTTACGAAATCGTAGAAGAACTTGCAATGCGTGCAAAAATCGTAATGCCGTCTTTATACATCATAGAATCTGGTGATATCAATGCTATGACCTGCGGGTTCTCTCCTAAATCCGCAAAAATAATATTTACAAAATCATTTCTAGAAAATCTGAAACTGACCGATTCCGAACTTCAGGCAGTTATAGCGCATGAGATGGGGCATATTGTAAACAAGGACTACATTATATTCACAATATTGCATTTTGTCATTGAGATTATGCATTTCATCTCACGTTTGACTGGGAGATTGTCTTTGTGGCTGTTTAAGAGCACTGCGAAAACCGGAAAAGATGTTGCGGGACCTTTGGCGATTTATAGTATGATAAGTATGCTATGGTCAGACGATGATGATCCGTTTGGTTCGGCAGCAACGGTCGCAGTTGTTATATTCTTCGTTTTCTTCATTTTCGTTGTAGTTTTAGCCATTGCGTTTTATATAGGACTTGCATCATTATTTTTGTTGTTGGTCGCATACACCTGTACGTTCTTCACAAACATTTTTTCAAGGCAGCGGGAGTATGCCGCTGATGAGTTCTCAAAAGAATTGACTGGCAGCCCCCACCCGCTTTCCAGTGCATTAGCGAAATTAGAGATATGGTATGAACGGTTCGTTTCTGCGCAACATGACTGGGTACATGGCAATCCGAACGCCACGCTCAATAACCTTCCAACCATGTCCATCATGGAATCAGTTGATGTATCTGACGTTGGTGCGGATGATTACAAATACAGAAAAATCAGTTTTAAGTCGAAATTCAACGAATTTTTTAAGATGACTCATCCATTAACTGAAAAGAGAATCTTGTCGTTGGAAGAGCCCAAAACTTCCAAATTGGAAGAATTATTTGATAAAGTTGATCGGTTCTTCAACACCAAAGTCTTTGATGACCCCAACTTTGCATTAGACGCGCCCAGTCTGGTTGAACATAGGAATTACTACGAGAATTACAACATTCATTCAATTTTATTTAGCATCATCCTCGCACTCATATTTGGAATTTTCCCATCTGGCGGATTGTTGGCTGTGATGCTAACAATGGTGATCGGTGCCGTATTTGGGGCTTATAATACTTACATAGTCTTTAAAAATGCTTTTGATACAAGAATATCCTATTTGTTGTATCGCGTATGCATAGGGGGATTTATTATTGGATACGTGTCATCGCTGATATTGATATTTATAAATCCTGCTCATTTTGGTTCTTTCGTTATTTTGATTCCATTAGTACTCGTTGGCAGTATTTTAGGTTCGATAGTGTCTTATTATGTCATTGGTATGAACAAAAAAGAGGAACTATTGGATCCAGATTACATAGATCCGAGTTACAGAGTCTTGGATACTGAAAGCAAGGACGACGTATCTGAGAATATAGAGAAACTGATGAAGTTTGTGTACCGGCATGTCGTGCCAGTTACGGATAAATTGGGTGGTGTAATTAACCAGTTCATTTGAGATAACCATTAGGAGATATATGACTATGAGAAATATTAATCAAAGAATATTTATATTGTATATATTAACAATAATACTTTTATTGCCCACAGGCATTTCTTCCACAGCAACATCGCTTGATAGCGATCCATTACACCAACTGCCAGCAACGACTGGAAAAATATCACATTTTAGTTCCAGAGACGTGACTGGGTATTGTGATGGTGCTGCATGGGGCGAAAAACTCGGAGAAACCTGTGGAACCGACGATGTAACTAAGTATTGGTATGTTGCTATGCGGTGGTACTATGTCGATGCCGAGACCGGGAGTAAAGAATTCTATGCTGCAAAAGATTGGTGGCATGATAAGAAGATACTCGTCACAAACCCGTCGAACGGAAAACAAGTTGTGTTGGCAGTGAAAGATTGGGGTCCAAATGAACGCACAGTCAGAGTTATCGATGTTTCAGAAACTGCTTTGAACGCATTGGGTGCCGTTACCGATGCTACTGTTAATATCGAATTCGCAGATCAAAATTCTGCGCTGGGTCCAGCAGGCGAAGACCCCCGCATAACAAAAGCAATCGCGTGGGCAGAGAAAATGATTGGTAAGGGGGGCTATGCATACGACTGTCAAAAGTTTGTTGGTGACGCGTATCGTGAAACAGGTACGAGTCCTGCTACTTATACCTGTGCTAAAGAAGCCGCAGATGCGCTTGATGCGAAAGATAGTTCTGGCACTCCACCCAGGGGTGCATACGTCTTCTATGACTGGAGTGAAACACTAAAAGGGGTGTATAAAAATTGGGGACATGTCGGATTATCAATTGGAGCTGGTAAAATCATCCACGCATCTGGAACAAATCCAGTTAAAAAATCACAATATGACAAGATCGGCTTAACCTACATCGGATGGGCTTATCCAGCAGTCACTCCGCCAATAAATTCATTTAAGACCGCATGGGAGTTCAACACCCCCAACAACAAAGAAGGCTGGATGCTGGCACCTAATAATGAGGTATGGTCTGTTGAGCCAGATGGCAGATTCCGAATCGACCCTGGACCCACCGATCCATGGATTGAACAGCCGTGCATCTCGCTTGATGCAACATTCTACAACGCAGTCAACATCAACATGGCAAGCAACGCCCCGGACGGGGTCGGAGCGATCTATTTCACAACTTCGAACCCACCAGAATTCTCTGAATCCAAGAAAGTAGACTTCAATGTCAACAACGATGGCAACTGGCACGATTATTCCATATTTGTGGGTTCGCAGCCCCTGTGGACTGGAACAATCACAGGAATACGGATCGATCCCGCAAACAATGGTAGAGCAGGAGGTGAGGTCGATTCTATCGGTTTTGACCACATCCGGGTGGAGCATAGCCATATCATCATGGATCGATCGATCTACCCGAATACAGCATCTGCCGGAGACGAGTTGACATTTGTATTCAATATCAACAACCAATTCTCTAACGAAATATCGGAAGTCAGACTTGGCGCAAGAATACGGGCGCATGAGCCACAGGGTGGCTGGATTGATGATATGCCAAACGATAAGGTCGTCACACTGAAACCGGGCACAAACGATTACTCTCGCGCTTTCAAAACACCATCGGACCTGAGCGATGGATTGTACGATGCGGAATGGGTGGTCATGGACGAGAGCACAAAACGCTGGATTGACCACGAAGATATGTGCTCGATACTCACAATATCAACAAACCCCGCGCCAGATCCAACGCCCACATCGCAACCCACATCCACACCAACGGCTGTGCCGACGGTGACTGGTACTGTGTCGCCGACGCCAGACCCAACCGCACCAAGCGACGCGGAAGTGAAAGAAGCGATCATTGTGATTACCTCCGCAGTTGAAGAAACGATACGTAAGATTCTCGATCTGCTGAAAGGGCTGCTGTAAGAACTTGTCTGAAAACTTTCACAATCCCGCGGTTATCCCGCGGTTATCCCGCAGTCGCATCACCGTTTCAGCCGCATGAAATACTAATCATCGAAATACAACACTTTCTTTGCTTTCTGCAAATAATCCAGACCAAGGAGAACGTCTTCGTTACTTTCCATGTCCAGCGGTCTGTCGTCCACCAGCACCTCGTCCAGCGAGATTCGCTCGCGTCCACCATCTTCTATTATCTCGACCTGTGTGATCGGGGAATATAATTCATCCCCGTCCGATGCTGCCCACTCTCTTTCGGTCTTCTCTAAAACAATCCCGAGTTTCTCTGAAATGCGGGTACCAATCACGGTCAAATCAGCGCCAGTATCTATGAACGCTACGACCCACTCGCTGCACCGATCATCCGAACAGACCTTCACATCCACATACTGCCGCCCCATAATAATCAACCCGCAAGAATCCCATCGATCTTCTTTCTGGTTTCATGATCGGCGATATCGCCTTCCACGCAGATGCGATCTTTTTCGATTATTATGCGATACTCTGTTCCAAGAATCTCGCGAATACTCTTCACTTTTTCAAGCACGCTTTTATCATCGACTCTCGCACAAACTCCTCTCAACCGTATCGATCCCATACCCTAAACCTCTGCATGGTTTACTATAAGTCTTTCCCGAATCGAAAAAAGCGCATCATACACCCACGGTTAACCACCGTTATGATCGCACCCGTAGTAACCATCATCGCGGACTTGTGCTCCTGTGATTCGTGAAACGCATGTACGGGTCGGCTCAACCTCACGCTCACTCCCCGCTGATCGCCGCAACCGGGTCGAGCTTTGACGCACGTCTTGCAGGATATATGCCTGCGAGGAGATTTAACAGGAACGTGAACATGACAATCACGACAGCATCCTCCATTCTCACGATGAACGGGATCGTTGAGACACCGCCGTACGCCCCTTCCCCTGCCTCAAAGCTGTAAGGACCGCTCACCGAGGCTATCAGCACTCCCGCCGCTACGCCCAGAAGAGCACCTATAAGTCCCATGATGCCGCTTTCCATTACAAATATCTTCATGATACTTCTTCGGGATGCCCCCATCGCCATTAACATGCCGATCTCCTTTTTCTTCTTCATAACAACCATAAAGAGTGTGCTCACAATCCCAAATGTTGCAATCACGATGACCAGCCCGAGTATGATTGCGTTTGAGATGCTTTCGATCATTATCATCTGTAGTATCTCAGGGTTTGTCTCCTTCCAGTCGGCGGCGGGGTATCCCAGAAGATCGATCTCGCTTGATACGGACTCTGCCCCGCGGGGATCCTCCACTCTCACAAGGATCATGCTCACAACGCCGGGCTCGTCAAAGAACGCTTGAGCCGTCGAGAGGGCGGTGTACGCAACATTCTCGTCCTGCGGTGTGCCGCTGTCATAGATTCCCACAACCTCAAGGGTGGCAGGCTTTGCCTCCGGAAAGCTTGCATCGATGGAATCACCGATTTTAGCGTCCAGTTTCAGAGCGAGCGCATCCCCCAGCACAACACCGCTCCTGCTCACCTCAATGTCCCTGAGGCTGCCTTCTGTGATGTCGCTTTCCGTGCGGAGCACTATGTCGTGGTCGCTTGCAGAGATCCCCTGCAGGATCACGTTTCCGGATTTGTCTTTGTGCTCGAATGTCGCAGCTCCGGCAAGAATCGGGGATGCGCCCACCACGCAATCGATTCTCCGAATCTCGCCTGCAAGGTTCCGGTAGAGGTGGATGTAATCTTCGCCGCCCCTCGGTTCAACGGTCACATGCGGCATCTCATCAATCGTCTTTGCGTAGAGTTCCTCTGTGAAACCGACCATCATCGCCTGAGAGATCATGAGTATCATGACCGCAAGCCCGATTGCCAGAACAGAGAGAACCGTCTGCCTCTTGCGTGACGATAGATGCCTCCATGCTATGAAGAGTTCAAACACCGGTATCACCCCATCTCTTCATCCGTTCCTGCGGAGGAGATACAGTGCCAGAACAGCGAAAACCACCTGACAGACGTTAAAGCCCGGCGTCTCCGGGGCTGTGGTGGCAGTGGCAGAGGCGTTGTATCCGCTCTCTTCCGCTTCTATAACCGTCTCCAGTATGTCCACCACATCGCCGTCGTTTCCTATCACCTTTACAGATAGTTCATACGTGCCTGCAGGGAGCCTGCTATCCCATATAACCTCTGTCGTCTCGTCATCATCTGACATCAGGATCGGGGATTTTTCCTTGATCTCCTCGATGGTCTCGCCATCCTTTGATACCGTAAAGACGATCTCGCCAGTAAACGGCACCTGCGAGAGTCCCAGAACCGTTGCGCTTGCTCCGGTCTCATCCCTGTAGAGTTCGGTTATGCGGGCATCGTCTTCTGCAGTGAAATCCACTGATCTGGCGATCACAGTATCTCTCTGCCTCTGCGATGGGACTTTGATCTTCACTCTGGCAGAGTACGGATGGTTGTTTTCGAGGCGCACATTCCAGTCCTCAGATAGCGGTGTTGCCTGCACCACATCGACTCTCTGATCGGTGGTCATGTAGATTACGGTATCTCCGTTAACGAGCATGTACTCAACATCTGTTAGTACCGCCTGCGTGCCGTACACGGTTCTGTACGGCGAGATGATGACGCTTACGCCGCTTGAATCGGGGATGATGTCCTTGATAAACAACCTTGGAAGCGCAGGGCTGCCGTACGAGAAGTTGTGATACCCCATATCCAGTACCGAACCGTCCACAGAAAGGGTCATTCTGGTGATGTAGAAGCCGTCTTCCGGACTTTTAAGGTCCCATACTACCACTTTTGTTATATCAGTATCGGGAAGAGCCTCGTTGATCTCGAATCTCTCCGTTCTCAGCACTTCACCCTCAAGCATCAGTTCGAAATCGATCGTTATGTTTGTGTGCTGCGCTCCCGAGTGGAGCGTAACATCAGCCGAATCGATGCTTGAATATAGATCGATGATTCCAATATCCTCTGTTCTGGCTGTCTGGGCTGCGGCAGATGAAAAAATTGCCGGAAACATCAAAAATACCAGAAGGGACGTTGTTATGGCGAATTTGTGTCGGTTCATGTGAATGCCTCCATCTTTGATACGTACTCCATGAATATCCCTGGTTCTGCGCCGAGTATCCTCTCGATGAAGTCGAATGTGGCGTCTGTTATCTCTTTCATCTTCTCGGTCTTATCTTCGAGACGGTATGTCTCATGGATATGGGAGATTGCGCCAGCGGTCTCAATGATGGATAATGCCGCCATTTCCGGGTATCTGACATCGAAGAAGCCCTCATCTACCCCCTCTTCGATCATCCGGCTGAATATGGGGATTATGATCTGAGGAACTCTTTTTTCAAACTTGATATGCAGATGCGCATTTCTCTCCTCGTGGACATACTCGACAAGCCTTTGCCTGGACCTGCCAAGGCTGCTAAAGAAGCCAAAAACACCGAGGATCTTATCGATGGCGTCTGAATCGTCCCCGGAGGCTATATCCTCTATTCCAGCACGTATCTCCTCGATCCACCTGTCGGTTATCGCGCTTAATACATCATCCTTCGATTTGAAGTAGTGGTAGAACGTACCCTGCGCCACACCGGCATTTCTGACGATTTCGGACACCGTGGTCCCCTCGTAGCCGTTTTCGAGGAAGAGTTCCTCTGCGGTGTCGATGAGTTCGCTGCGCCGTGTTTCCGGGTCCTTTACTGTGCGGGTCATGTTGTTTGCCTCAACAGGTCTTGTGGTATTGACTGACTGTCAATCAGTTATTGATGTGAACGGTATAAATAGTTTTCGCGGTGGCGTGGCTGTCACATCACGTGGTGTTTGGGTCATATCCTCGTCGGTGGTGCGGTTGGATAAGCCCAAATATAGTATGAAATCTCTTGAATGAATCTTGATCTTGGAAAAATAACCTTGAATCTATGTCTATATGTGAAATATGTGGCTGATAAAAGCTTTTGGCCACAGATGAACACGGATTACACAGATTTTACCTACAACTCACTTGAAGAGATTCATGGAATCTTATGTAGCACCAGATGGCGGGAGGTGACTGTCACGCCATTCCGGCGTCGTGCCCTGAGTGCTCACCGAAAAATAAAGTAGCAAAGTTACCTGATGGCACTCCACATCCCTGACATTCGTGCGATTCGTTTATTCGTGCCATTCGTGATCCCTTCTGCCGATTTTGTCGCAGACTAAGGACGAGGCGGTTACCCGCCTCTCCTCGTCTCAGAACGGTACAAGAAAGTTTCCCTTCATACCGCTCAAGCATCTCATAACCCTTTCTGTATCGGGCAGCTGTTTGTTTCTGTTTCTGTGGCATTTCAGTGATACAATCCCAGCATTCATGCGCATAACCCATCCTGCAGTTTATCCCATCTCGTTTTGTACCATCCGGTCAATTTCAGAGCCTACTGTCTGAATTTCCTCAGTTTGAAGTACTCTATATCGAGATAAGGATTTTTATCCAGCTTCAGACCGATATGTCTAACGATTTTCGTGTCTGAAAAGAGTTTTAGCCGGTTCTTCTTCGTAGAGAACACCCAGTTCCGCGTCCCTTCGCGGTGCCAGTACTTTCTGACAATCCACGTCTTGGATTTATTCGGATGTCTCCTCTTAGCCCATCTCCAGAGCATATTCCAGACAATACTGTCTAATTTGCTGAATACCTCTTTAGATACGACTGACCGATGATAATTCGACCAGCCAACAATGATGGGGTTCAGAGCGTTAATGAGATTCTCCTGTTCCCATGATTTCGCCCGTTTGATCACGTCACTAACCTTTCGAGTGATCTTCCCAATCGACTTATCAGATGGCTTTATCAGGAGTTTTCCTTTATATTTACGGAAGTTCCAGCCCAAAAAGTCAAAGCCGTCGTCGATGTGAGTAATATGAGTCTTCTCAACCGAAGCGTTCCAGACCACGCTCCGCCAGGAATCCTTTAACCACTTCAGCAATATCCTTGGCAGTCTCTTTTGAGGTTGCGGTAACGATGAAGTCATCTGCATACCTCGCAAAATGCACCTTTTCGGGGTTAAATCGAGTTTTATCGATAACCCCATTGTTACCGACGTGATACTTGGATGCAATGGCTTTTTCCATCCCGTCCAGTGTCATATTCGCCAGTATCGGGGAAATGATTCCCCCTTGAGGTGTTCCTGCCTTTGTAGGATTCAGATGTCGATTATACACGAATCCCGCCTTAAGAAATTGCGTTAGGATTGATTTATCCATCGGAATATTGTCCAGAAGCCAGCCATGGTTGATGTTATCGAAGCAGCCCTTGATATCACCCTCCAAAACCCATTGTGCAGAACTTTTTTCGGCTCAAGCAGGTGAATGCATATTGACATGCATCTTGCGTGCTCCTATTCTTTCTGAATCCAAACGAACGTGGATCCGCCGTTGTTTCTGCAATCGGCTGTAACGCAAGAGCGTGCAGCATTTGCATCGCCCTATCGTACATGGTTGGGATACTTAGAGGTCGCTTCTTGGTCGTTCCAGGCTTCGGAATATAGACTCGTCTTAACGGAGTTGCTTTATACTTCTCATTGGATAATTTGAGAGCAGCGTTCATCCTGGAGTTCGGTGTTGTCCACTTCGCGCCATCAATTCCAGCTGTTCTCTTGCCTTTATTCTGGGTTACACGTCTTACCGCCAACAATTTCGCATAAAACGATTGAGTTAGCAGATACCGCAATCTTTTAGCCAAATGCCACTTTCTTTGTTTAACTGCTTTTGTAATTCTGGTTTGCAGCCTGTTAACATGTTTTTCGACCTCATCCCAATCGACGTTAGTCCATTGAGGTTTTGGTCGCTTGTCTGTAAGTCTCTCGCCTTTTGAGGGCGTAATTGAATTACTTACATTCACAGGTTTGCCTCCATGCATACAATGAGACACCACTCGGCAAGTCAGCACTCTTTCGAGCTAAGGCAAATTTTGAGCCTCTATTCGATCTATTACAGATCGACATTCACTTTTTACCGATTCCTCTACCCTCTATGTCATCGTTTGCCCTTACGGGGTCACTACCCGGTTTTTCCGGGAGCATATAGGGCTTACCAAGTTCTACATCACAGATAATTATGAACACCTTAGAAGCCATCTGTGGGCCGGGAACCATCTGTCCATTCCCTATAACGTATTCGCAGCCGTTATAGTCGGATTCCATACCTTTTGGTATAAGCGAAGGCAGTCCGTTTTCGCCCGATCTCGCGTTACGACTCTTTCGATGGTTCGCATTATACTCTTCATAGCGTTCTTATCCTGGCAGTTGATCCGAATCGGACTTTCTGATTTTCCACGTTGTTGTGCGGGCATACTGCATGGGCGTTGCCATCCATACATTCCGCAGTAGGATTACCCCGAATGGAGGGGGCAGCCGTTTAGGCAATCTGTGATGCAACTTCTTGTCAACAGACGAATGACACGAATAGACGAATGACACGAATTTTAACAGGTTATTTTTTGGCAAGCCCTAAGCAATCACTGCGTCTGCCGCCGTGACCACACCATCGCAGTTGAGATCACCACATTCACAATAACCCTGCGACACCTGGATCTGTACCTCGTAGCCCTCGACCTCACCGTCCGGAGCACTGCCCACCGGAGTCAGTCCGCCAGCGCTACTCGTGCGGAAGCTGGCGAAGGTCTGCCCTATGATCGAGGCGTCCGGCACCAAAACAGAGATTGCATGAGTCCTATCAGGCAGGTGCCCTGCGTGGATCTGCTCCTGCGGGTGCTCCCACAGGTGGTTGCCATTCCAGTCGATCCATGCATCAATGTATCCGCCTCCGCCGCCAATCACAATCTCAATCGTGGCTGTCTCGCCCTGCTGGAGTCTTGGAATAAAGACGCCGTCTTCGTCGTCGATGTTGTTGTTATCGTCGCCCATCGCCGCGGAATGCGGCTGACCGTCTGCTTCACCATCCGGCGCCATCGCACCGAGCCGGAGTCCACCTATCGAGTGACTTGCGCCACCGCTTGCGGTACGTGTGGGATATCCGCCAGCGTTGGGGACAACCGCGCCGTAGACACCGGCAAACGGCGCTCATTTCCACTCTGATGGCGTGATTCTCATCCATCTCGCGGATGACTCTGCTTCAACCTGTGGTGGAAGCCATGCCATGAAGCGCGGCGTTGTGAAGGTGGAGACGCCATGACCGCTCAGGTGTAGTTGCTGGTTCTGCACCGCCCATTCAGGCGTCGCCATTGGCACCTGCACAGTTCCGCATCTCCCACACTTCATCACGTCGTCCCAGTCGCCGTCCCGGTTCCAGTCGAACCAGACACTTTGTGACATTTTCCGCTTCGAGTGAACAGAACTCCCCGGAACCGAAAGGAATACATCACATAATACCAGATACCGGCAGCATGAACGTGAGAGATGTCATGCACGAAGAGGTCGTCACCTGCCAAATCGACGACGCAATCAGGACGGTCGCATCGTCGTTGAAGCATCACGGCATAAGTGGCATGCCAGTCATGGATGGTGACGGGCTGGCCGGAATTGTTACCGAGTCTGATGTACTGAGATTACTCGAACTTCCCGAGCACAGCAGGAACTTGTGGCTCCCGAGCCCGCTCGAGATAATCGAGATTCCGCTGCGCGAACTGATCGGATGGGATGAAGCAAAGAGGGCGCTTGCGGACGTCGGTGAAAAGCCGATACGCACGATCATGACGAAGCATGTGCGTACAATCTCGCCGGACGATTCAATCGAAGCCGCAAGCGCGCTGATGGTGAATCACCGGATCAACCGACTGCCTGTGCTCGACGATGGGCACATGGTGGGAATTGTCACGCGGGGCGATATCGTCCGCGGGCTCTCCGGCGAGAACGCAGCTGTCTGACCATGATCACAGGACATTGAACTGGCTCGGCTGTATAACCGTCCAGTCGACCTTCGTTCCGTTCGTATCGTACAGCGTCACACGCAGCGGTGCTTCGGGGAGCTCGGACTGCATGGCCTCTACCACGAGGTATGCCGTGTCTCCGACATTGATCTCCATATCCTTTTTTGTCTTGCCAAAGAAGAGCCGCTTCTTTGACGCCTTCCGCTCTACCACTATGTTATTCCAAGTCTTGCCTTCGTTGATCGCTATGATCTCACAGGGGATTTTTTTTTCAGTCATGATTGGGATGTTTTAACACATTCTGTTAGGTCAGTCTCACGGCACTCTGAGTGCCTGAGAGCTGCAATATCTACTGTTCCCTGGTTTTGCTGATTCGTCACAAAGCACCATCCTCTCGATATTACTTAAGATTGTTTGCCGAACCAGCGGTTCTGCTGACAAAAGAGCCGGATCTTCCGGAACGCGTTACTTCAGCCAAAACTACCATATATATTCACTCTGAATCGCTACCACCTCTGAGCTGTCCCGCGCATGCGCATACTCGTCCAGCAATTCGCGGTTCAGTTCGTGGAACGTGTGCCCCCAGTTGAACTTTTCGAGGACCAGCCTGGATTGCTCGGGCTCGCATAAGATATAGAGTGCAGCAGCGAATGCCTCAGCAGTTGTGAGCTTGAACGGCTTTCCGAAGTTAACAGGGTTCGCAGCTACCAGATACGGGAGTGCTCTCTGTTTTACGTGGCGAAGACTCCTGAAAATCTCTTCTGCATGTTCCCACGAAATGTCCAGAGCAGAGATTCCTTTGCATGCCTGCGCATCATCAGGCGCGAGCGCCCTCTCCGAGAACGGGCTGAGCAGTATCGATCTGCGCGGCAGTTCCGAGGGGCTCCGCTTCTGAGCCAGCCCGAACCGCAACAGTTTTCGCCCAGTGCATCTCTTCGGATCGCACTGGTTTGCGTGGTACAGGTAGAGTGGGAGCATGGTGGTACTTACTCAATATTGTGTGGATATCCGCATATAAAACCACGAGATTGCACAAGATTGGTACAGAAATCTTGTAAATCTTATGGAAATGGCTGCGCCGCTGCTTCGCAGACTGTGTAATCTTGTGGTTCATAACATACAGTATTGAACATGTTCATTTTCGCCACTTGTCACTCGCTATTCACAGATCCTCTGATATATCCTCTGATAAACGTCAGAGAGATCCCCTTTGTCGTATCTGTACACGTCCTTGTCGAGACTCACAATCTCGCCATTCTCGTATGAATCCATGTCCCAGAACCGGCAGCCATCCGGAGTTCCGAGTTCATCGGCAAGCAATATCTCGCCCGCGGAGTTCTTGCCAAACTCGATCTTAAAGTCTGCAAGGATGATTCCCTTATCAGAGAGGCGCTTCTTCATAATATCGTTCACCTTTCTCGTGCATTCCGCAATTGAGTCCAGTTCCTCGCGTGTGAGCCAGCCATTCTTCAGGATCTCTTCATGATCGATCGGTCGATCCACAGCCTCGAACTTTGTTGTGAACTCGACGATCGGATCGGGTATCTTTGCGCCAAGACGTGGTTCGATTCCTGCGGGGATCGTGTCTCCACTCTCATGTCGTCTCAAGAGCGATCCCGCAACAAAATTGCGGCAGATCACCTCGACCGGGATTATCTCGAGATGTTCGACTTCCATTGTGTTTGGCGGGACGAACGCACGGAAATGCGTTGGTATGCCCTCGCGTTCCATGATCTTGAACCAGTATGTAGATAATTTGCAGCATACCTCGCCCTTGTGCGCGAACTCGTCCTTCTTTACCCCGTCGAACGCGGTTGTGCGATTCGTGAATTCAAAGAACGTCTTTTTGTCCTTTTTGATGATGTCCTTCGATTTACCTGCCCGCTCTCTGATCTCGGTTGTCATGACATTCTCTGATGCGCACCAAAAGATATAAAGTATGCTGCCACAAGTGTTTATATCCGCGGCTGTAGTTTAGCGGTATGACATGAGCTTCCCAAGCTTGTAACCCGGGTTCGAATCCCGGCAGCCGCATACGTACATGGTGATATCATGGACAAGGGAATTATATACTTTGAAGAACCGGGTGCTGCCAACACGGACGAGACCGTGAGAGCCGCTGTTGAGCGGGCATCCGAACTTGGAATCAAGCACATCGTTGTTGCAAGCACCACCGGATCAACCGGAATTAAGGTCGCTGAGGCAGCAGAAGGAACAGACATCGAAACAATCGTTGCGACGCTGCATTACGGCGCAAGAGTGGAAGGAAAGTGGTTATTCGATGATTCTAATCTCAAGACATTGCAGGACATGGGCGCAAGTGTCTTCACACAGACGCACACCCTCTCCGGAGTTGAGCGGTCGTTTTCCGACAAACTCGGCGGAGCAAGCAGATCCGAGACCATTGCGGCAGTTCTGAGGAGCCTCTTTGGGATCGGATTCAAGGTGGCTGTCGAGATTACGATCATGGCTGCCGATTCGGGCATGATCCCTGTTGGCAACGACTCCGAGATCATCGCAATCGGTGGGACGCATGCCGGCGCTGATGTCGCGTGCGTGATCCGACCAGGGCATGCAAACAGCTTTTTTGATATGCAGGTGCGAGAGATCATTGCGATGCCGAGGGTGAAGTGACGGGTCGTAGGAAGAGAGGGATATAATGGACGACATCGGAATTATTGGCGTCGGCGGATACAATGAGATGGGTCGGAATATGACCGCTGTGCACGTCGGCAAAGACATAATCATTCTTGACATGGGGCTCCGTCTTGACCAGATACAGATTCACGAGGATGTGGAGACCGAACGGATGCATTCGCTCGATCTGATCAAGATGGGTGCGATACCGGATGACACCGTGATGAAGGGGGTGGACGGAACGGTTCGCGCAATCGTCTGCACGCACGGGCACCTCGATCACATCGGGGCGATTCCGAAGCTGGCGCACAGGTACCGTGCACCGATCATCGCAACACCCTACACGATCGGTCTGATCAAGCAATTGATCAAGTCGGAACGGAAGTTTACCGCAGAAAACAAGCTAATATCGATGCATGCGGGCGATGTGAGGGAGATCTCGCCAAATCTATCCATAGAATTCATTCGGGTGCAGCACAGCACGCTGGACTGCGTCTTTGTTGCGATACATGCTCCGCAAGGCGTTCTATTGTATGCCAACGACTTCAAGATGGACAGGACACCGACACTGGGCGAACCACCAGACATACCCCGGCTCAAACAGATCGGAAAGGAGGGTGTATTTCTGATGATAACAGAGAGCACCAATGCGGCAATCTCCGGAAAAACGCCGTCAGAGCGCATCGCAAAGGAAATGCTCCACGATGTTCTCACCGGAACCGAGGAAACCAGGTCAGGGGTCATCGTGACCACTTTTTCATCCCATGTCGCAAGAATCGATTCGATTGTCAAGATCGCGAAGAAGATGGATAGAATACCGGTACTCCTGGGGCGCTCGATGGATAAATATGTGAAACTGGCAAAGAATATGGGCTATGTGGAGTTTCCGGATAATCTGAGTGTGTATGGCACACGCAAGACGATAGACAAAGCGCTTGCGAGAATCGCAGCCGAAGGGAAGGATAAATACCTCCCGATCATGACAGGACATCAGGGAGAGCCCGGGGCTGTGCTTGACCGGGTGGCGGTGGATGGCACGGACTACCGGATTGAAACCGGAGATAAGGTCATATTTTCCGCAAACGCCATACCAACACCGGGAACACTCGCAAACCGTTACGCAATCGAGACGAAATTGAGGATGAGGGGGGCACGCATCTATGATAAGGTTCACGTCTCAGGGCATGCCTGCAGGGAGGATCACTGGGAGCTCTTGCGCATGATAAATCCGGAGCACGTGATCCCTGCGCACGGCAGCATCGTGATGCATGGTTCGTATCTTGAAATAGCTGAATCTGCGGGATATGTGCTCGGGGACACCATCCACCTGCTCAGAAACGGGGAGGAACTGGTTCTCGGATGATAATATGAATGAACTGTTTGAGAGCGAACTCGCAAAACGTGGCGACATAGTTTACGAATATATCAGATCAGATAGGCAGAGAAAGCGGTTTCACGGGGGGGATGTTCACGACTCAGCCTACCTGTATCTGGACGGTAAGCGCGGCAAGTCGCTCAGACCAGCTGTTCTGCTCTTCTCATGTGGTGCAGCCGGCGGCAACGAGGAGATCGCACTTCCCGCGGCGGCGGCAATTGAGATATTTCACACATGGACGCTCGTGCACGACGACGTCATAGATAGGGATAGCATGCGGCGTGGCGGATACACCGTGCACGAGGAATTTCGCAGGAGAGCGGTTGAACTCGGCTACGATAATGACGCTGCGGCGCGCTATGGCACAGCGATTGCGATACTTGCCGGAGACGTCCAGCAGGGCTGGTCTGTCTCGCTTCTATCCGAACTCGAGGGGCGCGGCGTCGACTCCGGCGTCGTGCTGCACCTGATCAGAATGATGGAGACCGACGTTGTGCTGGCGCTCCTCTCAGGGCAGACCCTCGATGTCCAGTATTCGAGGGCTCCGATAGAATCACTGAGCGAGGATGCGATCCTCGAGATGCTCTGGAAAAAGACAGGAGCGATGTACGAGTTTTCCGGAAAAATGGGTGCGATGATCGGGCTCAACACAAAAGACGAGGAGAACGAGCTGGTTCATTCGATATCGCAGTTCACGGGCAGATGTGGCACCGCATTCCAGTTGCAGGACGACATCCTTGGCGTTGTCGGGGATACGAAGAAACTCGGAAAAGTGGTCGGTTCAGACATTAAGGAAGGGAAACGGACGCTCATCGTATACCACGCCTTCACGAATGCGAATTCTGCGCAGAAGAGGCGCTTATCGAAAACGCTCGGAAACGAGAGGGCGTCGGATGCGGAGGTGGGTGAGGTCGTGGACATCCTCTCGGATCTGGGTAGCATCGAATACGTGAGTGCGCTCGCTGATCGGCACATTGGAGAGGCGAAGAGCCACATAGAACAGATACCGCAGTCCGGATACAGGGATCTTCTGCTGATGTGGGCTGAGTATATGGTCAAAAGGGATTTTTAGGGACGCGATCGAATTTTTTGTGGTGGGATCCCCGGGTA
>JGI12150J12686_102817_pt1 | contig 18284 bp, 20 predicted proteins | sample ANMFosRound1_FD_12686 | JGI IMG/M metagenome (IMG submission 12686)
CAAGCCCCTTCGCACGCATGGAGACGCCCCTTCCGCACCAGCCGTATCCGACGACGACAACGGTCTTTCCAGCGAAGAGCACGTTCGTTGCATTCATGATCCCGTGGATCGTGCTCTGCCCGGTGCCGTACCGGTTGTCAAACATCATCTTGGTCTCGGCGTCGTTTACAGCGATCACCGGATACGCAAGCGCACCGTCTGCTGCCATCGCTCGCAGCCGTATCACGCCGGTTGTGGTCTCCTCGCAGCCGCCGATGACGCCCGGAAGCAGTTCCGGATGATCGCTGTGCAGGAGCGCAATCGTGTCTGCGCCGTCATCGAGCGTGACCTGCGGACCTATCTTGAGCGCCTCCTCGAGGCACTCGTAATACTCCTTCTCGTTCTCCCCCCTGACCGCGAACACGTGCGTCCCGTCTGCTGCAAGCGCTGCAGCAACGTCGTCCTGTGTGCTGAGCGGATTTGATGCCGTGAGCGCGATATTCGCACCCCCTGCCTGAAGTGCTGTTATCAGGTTAGCGGTCTCAACGGTTACGTGCAGGCATGCAACGACGTTTATCCCCTCAAGCGGGCGTTCTTCCTCGAATCGCTCCCTGATCTTATTAAGCACTGGCATGTGCCGCCGTGCCCACTCGATCCTCTGCGCGCCCTCATCCGCAAGCGCTATATCCTTTATGATGTACGGTTTCATTTTAATCTCCTGTGATTCTGGTATTAATAAGTCCGTCTCTATCAGTCTTAAAGTTCAACACTCAAATATCCGGGACCGCAGCGACTGCGGCAATAAGCTGACGTGTATATAGTGTCTCAACAATTTAATTTCCAGACAAAAAGGCAGTTCGATAAAGTCAGGATAATTCAACCACAGAGGGCACAGAGTACACAGAGAGAGGTTTTAATTGATCCTACGTGTTATTCTATTCTTAAGGAGCACCACATTGAAATTAATTAGCAGTCCAAGGCGTTTTCCGCTTAGTTTGAGGTAGGAAAGCAGTTGCACTTCGTGAACGGGTGTTATCTTGTTCACAGCCTTAAGTTCGACGATTACAGAATCTTCCACAAGAAGATCCAATTGGTATCCCAAATCGATTTTCATTCCGTCATAAATTACAAGAAGCCGGGCCTGCGACAAGACTTTAAGACCTCGCTTTTCCAATTCATACGTAAAACTTGCCTATATGCGCTTTCCAGTAATCCGGGTCCCAAGGTGCGGTGTACCTGCATTGCTGCCCCAATAATCTTTTCAGATATTACGTTTAATTCCATATTCTCTGTGCTCTCCGTGTCCTCTGTGGTTTTATATCTATGGTTTGTTCAACAAGAAATGCAAATATACAATTTAGATACTTAATACTCGCACGATCCTATATTACGTCTAAAAATTAAATTGTTATAACACTATCGTATATAGGTGTGGGTGCAGGTATGGCGGAACACGCGATAATAGTACCTGATGGAGGGGTTGTCACGCCACCACGGCGTTAACGTTGTTTTGTAGTTATTGCCGTTTCATAGAAAAACATATATAACATAGGGCTAATGTAATATTATGCAGATCGTTGTGAGTGATATGCATATCGGGGATAGCGCTGTAAATTACCCTGCTTTAGTGCTCACCGAAAAATAAAGTAGTAAAGTTATCTGATGGCACTCCACATCCCTGACATTCGTGCGATTCGTTTATTCGTGTCATTCGTGATCCCTTCTGCCGATTTTATCACGAATTTCACGAATGGACGAATGACACGAATTTTAACAGGTTATTTTTTGGCAAGCCCTTAGACCATTTTATCGAAAAAACGTTACCAAAAGCGGAGAAGGTTATCTTCGCGGGAGACATTCTCGATCTATGGAAGTCTAAATGGGCTGAAATCCATAACCATCCGACATATCAACTGTTGCGACAGACCATCGTGGATCAAGATATTGACTGCACGTATCTGATCGGCAATCATGATTATATGATCAATCAGCACGTGGATGGTCTTGCTACTCACCGGGATATGGTTATTCCTTGCGATTCCGAACCAGACATCTATATCACGCATGGATGGGAGTTCGATATCTGCCATCGTTACAACGGTTCGTGGTGGGTCAGCAGACAGGTATGCAAATATCTCCCGAATGCATGTCAGCGGTTCGTGCGCTCCCCGTCCAGAATGGTGAATTTGAATGGCGTTTATAGGCGAGCGGTTCAAAGAATCCACAGGGAAGCGTGTAAATATGGAGAGGAATGCAATTGTCGGGTGATCATGGGGCACACGCACACACCACGAGCTATCGATGGTCGGGTGTATGATTGTGGTGATTGGGTCGATTCATTTACATGGATCGAGATTCGTGACGAACAAATTGAATTGAAAAGGTCTAATGGATATAATCCGGCATCAGACTCGACTTTCAAAGATCCCTGAAAATCCGGTAGCGTCCTATAAACCACGATCCCTATATACCCGGACACTACTGTCTCAGCAATTTAGTTTTGGAACACTTGATAACCTATGAGCACCACGATATCTTCATGGTAGAAATAAAGCGGCTCTTTGGTAATTCCCGTGAAATCGATCTCCATGATAAATCAAGTAAATAAGGAATATCCCTCGGTGTTAGTGATTTTATTACTTTCTGGTTACTATGGCTTCTTTCAATTCTATTAACCGCAGATGCACGCAGATAAACGCAGATGCCTGATTAACAAATCCGCGTTCATCTGCGTTTATCAGCGGTTCATTATATTTTCAACTGACCGGAAGAACTCTACAAAACCGATATCGAGCGGCTGAATAGATGGTTAATCTGATAGAGCCCGGGTTCACTGTCACGGAAGATACCAGAGAGCCGAAATTGTCCAAGCATTATGTTCCATAATTAAATTGTCGCGACACTACCCTTATTTCACGGAATAGTGATGTTCCCGGATCGCTGGCTGAGTCTTGATACCATGCCGGTGTCGTCGCGCACCTCAAGGTCTATTTCAACGTTCTGGCATGTCGCCAGGTTCAACTTCACAGGTCTTACCTTCATCCCTGTCAGGTTGTTGTAGTCATATATTGATGTGGAATTATCCCACACAGCCCATCGATATTCTGTGATGAATCCGTCCGGATCAAACGAGTCTGATGCGTCCAGTATTAGATAATCCCGATAGGATACGCTACCATTGGAATCCACCACACGCTCGATCTCGAACTGCACCTCTGCAAGCGGCACGGGCGGCATAAAGGTTCGCTCGAAGATATTGATGAGTGAGGTGATCACCTCGATCGTGAGAGGCTCGTTCTTACTCACAGGGAATGGCGGAGGGAATGTATCAAAATGGGTTGTATAGTTGATGGTGTAGTTGCTCGTGTTGGTCATACTGCCGGTGTAGAATAGCGTTATGTTCCCTGTAGTGTCCATTTCATAATTGCCAGATGGAGTGACGATGACGTTGCTACCGGTCACATTCTTAACAGTTGCGCTGTACACCATGTCAGGATATAACACGTACGGATACGCCACACGCGGATGTTTCGGCAGAGGATATGTATAATTCACGCTATTATTTGTCCAGCCCGTGAAAGTAATATTCCCATTCTCACTTGTATTGATTACGATCTCTGTGAAATTCAGGCATATCTCCTTGCTTCCTGCAGCAGGGACCACGACTCTCTTCTTGAAATTGTATCCTACGGGATATTCCTTATAATAATCGAGATCGCCAGACCCAGACCCATCCTTAGCCCTATAGTTCATTGCGTGCACGCCATTCAGACTGATCGCTGTTACGCGCGAGTCTGCGGTGTTGAGGTTCATGATGGTGACATTGACCGAATGCCAATGTGTGGAATTGCCGACAGGATCGATCGAGATGATTCTTAGATTCTCGCTCTCCACCGCGGCAAGGTGACTCTCGCGCTCCATCGCATCCTTCTGCATCCCAGATACCATAAGCGCAAGCCCGGATGCTGCGATTATCGTGATCAGGATGAGCATCAGTGTGCCGATGATGACAGATACGCCGGATTCGTCATGATACATCATACACATCATCTGATCCGATATTTATATATCTTTCCCGCATATTCTATATATCGAAACAGAATCTATGTAAAAGACATGGCAAAAACATTATGAACACCAACATTGAAGACTGGATAATAATGGTATTAACAAACATTGGGATGAAAGAAATCCCGCAAAAAAGTGTATTATTGATTGAAGAGGATTTAGGCAGCATAAAAAGTATATTCATACAGAGGGCAGGATTTGATGCCATGAAAATTGGCAAAAAGGTGCTGTACATCTCAACAAAGCGATCGAGAGAGGATGTGCTTGATCAGATGTCGATGTTCGGGTTGAATGTGAATTCAGAGATGTTTACAATACTTGGGGACTTCAAGGACCGAACAGCACTCCTTGATATGTGCCGGGAAGATACCCTGAAGCACAAGAATCTGTATAACCTGATCGATCCATCGCTCCGGGACATTTCAGGGACGGATATCTGCATCGTGGACGCTTTCACATCGCTATTCATCGATGAAGAGGTTCACATACTGGTGGACGCACTCAATTCCCTGGTCGATGTCAGCCGATACAGTGGTACAACGTTTCTGCTGGCAGCGGATATGGGCATACTTGAGGAGAGGGCTGAACGGATCATGAGATCGATGGTAGACGGCATCATCCAGTTCAGAACCACATACACAGGTGATAAGATAAACCGGTTCATCAACATCCCGAAACTGAAAGGCGTCCTGCCGCTGAGAAAGATGATACCGTTTTACATAACGGGTGAAGGCATATCCATCGATACGAGGGAACGGGTTGGGTGATCTCGATGAAGATACTCGATCGTGATGCCCTCTCCTGCATCTGTTTATGGGGGAATAGTATTCATACGAATCGCACTTATTGAGCTGGATAATAGCCATTCCAACAATAACGACCTAAAAATCGAAAGTATCAGAATTGTTCACCATTGTCGCTTAAAACACGGCGGTACAACTCTTCACCCACCCAAAAACGCGCTTCTAATCGTATCGCATCCAGAAATGGTTTGATTTTAGGGATTATCCCGGTCCGCTTCGCTTCCACCAAACAGCCAATTGAACCAGTGACAAGGATGTTGTGGAATTCAGCAATCGTACGCTCTGCGACTTCGTCCAGCAGCAACAATTCGCCATTTTGTTCCAGCGCAAGCGTAATCACTTCAGCTTCGCCATGATCCAGATCGATTTTCAACGAATTGCATAGCGCAACATCGTTAATTCTTATAACATCGATGAAATCTGCTCGTTTTAATTCTTCCGCACTGGGATATCGTTTCCCCTTCGTAAGTAGCTCTGTTTCGACGGCTTCTGGAATAACAATCCTCTCAAAGAGCTGTTCAAGAACATCCAGACGATGAATCGCGGCGAAATTGATCAGTGGCGTAGAGTCAGCGATGATCATTGCCGGCTCGCCACGCATCTATATTTTCAAGGTCTTTTTCATAGTCGGAAATGTCATATTGGCGCAGGACATGCCGTTCACCGAGCAGATAATGAAACTCGATTTTACTCAAGTCCGCCAGCCGTCTGGCATTGGCGAATGAGACGATGCCTTCGCGATAGAGCTGTAATGCCAGCTCCTCCATCAGTTCCCTTTTCAGGTGCTGGCGTGGTATTTTAGCAGTCAGCATTACTTTTTCTGGAATTTGCAGAGTAATGGTTTGCATGATCTTCTTTAGTTCTCTCCGGATTTTTAACTTTGTGTTCCGGGTGGGCTAAATATGAGTTCACCAAAAAACCCCTCCCAACAAAGCATACTTTCACTCCCCGGGCAGCACCCGAACGTTCACCCGCCCAACAGCATCACCAGCTACCGCCCGACATAGACGCCCTCATCAATGCCGGGTATCGCAGTTACCTTTACGAGACCATCCGGTCCTGTCTTCACAATCCGCGGGTTCACACTCCCCTCAGGCGATATGCTGATGCTGACATAGACATCGGGCGCGGGATTTCCCCCGGGATCGGTGACATTGAAGACGAGCTGGTCACTGAGCGGAAGTCCGCCAAACCCTTCCTGCCCACCACCCGATACCAGTTCGATCCTCATCTCTGCTGCTCCAGGACTTGGGAGTATTAGCGTGGTATATACGATATAGCAGGCAATAATCAGGATTGCGGAATGCTTGAGTCCGTGCTTCATCTCGCCTTCCGTGATCTGACCGATGATGATTCCGCCAAAAAGCGCGTTTAACATGATCATGTGAAAGAAACCACGCTCAAAGTCAATCTCGCCTACTCCTGAATTCCCGAAGAGAAGTTCCATCCCCATCCCCTGAATCAGCGGAAGAAGCGATGTAGATAGGATGTATGCCAGCATAACGATGATTCCCTGTGCAAGATAAAATATAACGACGTATTGTTTAAGGTTTCCTTCCTTCTCGCGCTCTATCCCGATCACAGCCCGCATATCTTCTGATGTCCTGAGTATGAGGTCTGCGACCGCGCCGCCCGTATATGCTGCCTGTACCACAAGAGCTGTGTACCTTGTGATCAGGTTGCTCCCAAGCGCTTCCGCCATGTCATTCATCGCATCCGAGAACGAGTGCCCAAGAACCATAGCGGATGCAGCACCTCTCACGTTGTTGGTGATCGCCCCAAGATCAGTTGTCGATAGGTCGATAACACCCCTTATCGGGTCTATGCCGCCCCGCATCAGTTCGGATAGTTTGAAGAGAAACTCGCTGTATGCGACCTCGCGTCTCTTGAGGAGCCTCTTCTGGCGGTACGTATCGATCGAATACGGTATGATCGCAATCAAAACCGCAAATACAATTATGCGATCCAGATCGTCCTTTGGTTTTGTCCCGGGAGTCTTCTCCTGCGCGTCCGTGCTTCCGCCGCCTTCGTCCTCCCCGACTTCCTCCACAAGTGCTTGATATGCAGCAAGCCGCGCATCATCTTTGCCACTGCCAGCGCCCGCGCCCGCGCCTGATTCTTCCTGAATGGTAAAGACGTGACCTGTGAGCGCCGCTGCGATGACGAGTATGATTGCGGCGATCACGGGAATCGCCACTGTGAAGTACTCCCGCTTTATGTCGTATTTCAGTTTTACGATCTGCGAATACCTGTTGATGCGCACCCGTAACGCAACTGATCTCCTGCTCATACCGGACTCCCCGAATATTTCATAGAGAGCATGGCAAGGAAGATGATGTTTACAAACGGCAGCACAAAGTAGACAAAGACGTTGAAGAGATCCCGCGGCTCAAAGATTCCCATGTCTATGCCGAGCGCGCCGCAGACCACAATACCGAGGATTGCGAGCACAACACTCATCACAACGCCGCCGAGATACCCCTCGCCGTAAACAGAGAGCGAATCCACAAACTCCTTCTGGATCAGTCTCCGCATAGTCATCATGTCCCTCGATTTTATCTCAAGATAATCCCTAAACCCACTCCCTGAGTGTATGATATTTGCAAGATCGATGCAGACCGCCCGAAACATCTCAGACGGCGTATTCTGTATCAGGTCGCTCATGGCTGTTACCGCATCCTCGCCAAGGATATCGACCCGGTATATGACCTTCCCGAACTCCTTTGATATGTGCCCATAATCCTCGATGCTGATTCTCCTGACCACATCAATCGGCGACGTGCCCGCGCTTGCAAGTACCGACATATAGCCGAGCATGTATGGAAGCTCCTGCTCAATATTCATCTTCTTGGCAGATATCCTGTTGTACAGCACGAACGGGAATCCGCCGAGCGTGAGCCCGAAAGTGAGTATGGAGAGGACTGTGACATAGACCATATCACCCCGAAATAGGATGGTTGATGAAACGAACATCATAGCTCCTGCAACGAGAGCGGTGACACCTGCAAGCGAGACAAACATCCCGGACGTCATCTCAACATCAGACTGGTACAGCATCTTTGCAACAGAATCCTGCGGCGTTTCATCGATGTACCGCCCGAAATGGTAGCAGAACATCTTGTAGCGTTCTGTGAACTTCACGCCATCTTCTCCATCATCGCATCCTTATCCCTTGAATACGTTCTTATCGCATTTACAACGCGTTCATAGTCTGTAATATAATTATTTGCAAGGTGATCCAGTAGTTCTGCCCTGTCATTCAATTCATTTAAGAGATAGCCCTCTTGTACCCCGAATTCCTCTCTTATCCCTGCGAAGAGAGCGCAGTTTCCACTGTATTGGAATGTGTCAGAGACCGGATCCCACTTAAAGATCGGGTTTGTGATCAGATCCCCGCGGTCAGGATCGATCTCGATGATCTCAACAATGCCCGATGCCCGCCTCATGTAATGCTCGCCCTTCTTCACCATCGAGTTGAATATGATATTGTCCACACTCGAAAACAGACTTCGCGGAACGTTCATCGGGTTCGACTCGACCCTTGAGAGAAGTTCCTTCATCGATCCCGCATGGATCGTGCCGAGACACGGATGCCCGACCGAGATCGCCTGGAAGAGCGTGAATGCTTCGCTTCCCCGCACCTCGCCGACCACGATGTACTCCGGGCGCTGCCGCAGCGCAGCAGTGAGCAGATCATAGAGTTCGATGTCGCCTGCTGACCCGCCTTTGCCCGATCCGTTCCCTGACGCTTTTGAGAGGGCTGCCTCGCCTCCGAATCCGGATCTTGTGACAGATTGCGTCCAGTTCGGATGCAGCAGGTTTAACTCTGCGGTATCCTCAATCGAGACGATCTTATGTTCCGGGCGTATGAACGCACAGAGCGCGTTTAAGGTCGTTGTCTTTCCCGATGCGGTTCCGCCGGCTGCCAGCACCGAGCGTTTGTATTCGAGGATGATCCAGAGGTATGCAAGCTGTTTCGAATCAAAGGTTCCGTATTTGATCAGATCGACCGGAGATACCGGATTTGACCTGAACCGCCTGATCGTGAAGGTTGAGCCTTTTCTTGTGACCTCGCGTCCGAGTGTGATGTTTATACGGCTGCCGTCTGCAAGCGTTGCATCCCGTATCGGCTGGAGCACAGAGATATGCCTGCCAGCCGTTTGCGCGATCTTCATCACGAAGTTGTTCAGTTCCACCTCCCCAAAGGTGACATCGGTCCGTACAGAGCCGTATATCCTGTGGTTGATGTAGATCTGGGAATTCGGTCCGTTGCAGGTGATATCCTCGATATACGGGTCTTTCATCAGGACGTCGATCTTCCCGTACCCGATGTACTTCTTCAGGAGGTGGTAGAACATCTTCTCCTTCTGGAAATAATCCAGATTCAAGAGGTATATGCTGATGATCATCGAAAACCGGTCTCTTAAGTATTCTTCACGATTTCTATCCCCGATTATCACGATTTCGGAGTGGATCATCTTCTCAAACGCGTTTTCGATGACCTTTAAGTACCTCAACTCACCCTCGCTCAGCAGAGGTTCAACGGTATGATAAACAAGCTCTTCGCCCTCGAAACGGACATTCACGTACTGAAACGGTGGATCTACCCCATAGGTGACATTGACCTCCGAGAGCGGCACTCCGAGAACCGGAGCCGACACCTCGCCCAGTTCAAAGCCAAGAGTCCTTATAGATTTGCTTTTTGGCGTTAGATACCGCTTGATTCGCTTCCGTATGTCATCTGTCCCGATCCTGTCGATCTCCGCGAACGATGGTATCCGTTTAAGCGATCGTTTAAATCTACCTGGCGGCTTTGGATGTTTCGCAGGTTTCACAGGTTCCGCAGGATCGTCTTCCGCTTGATCAGCAGGGACCTGCCTCTTCCGCCTCAGACTGAATCTGGATCTCTTCTTTTTCGCGGCAGGTTCGGGTGCGACGTCTCCCCCTAATGGGGCAGGTTCCGCCGGCTCCATGATGGTCTCGGGAACGGACGTTTCATCTTGCGGTGATGCAGGTTCAGGGGGTGCGCGTTTTCTGCGCAGTATTTTTGTAATCTTGAATCTAACCAATCCGACTCCTCCATAACATTATTCGCTGGAACATCTGTTGTAATCTTCCTGGCAGCTTTGCAGAACCGTTTCCGGTCCGACCGAACGCTTCCATAAATGCCTGTTCGAATTTCTCGCGGGATTTTGCAGGATCGTCTCCTGTTTGGTTGAGGGGATTTTGGATTATCTTCGGGAATGGATTCGGAAAACCACAGAGCGCACAGAGGACACAGAGAAAACAGCAACTCCCTGCGTGCTGCGCGTCCTCTGTGGTTAATCTTCTTTGCCATAACCCAACCATCGGAAGGGATTTAGAAAACCAATGGTCGAGAGATGCCACCCCTCTCCGCTTCAGTCTGAACCCGAATTTAACCAATTCGACTCCTCCATAGCAGCATTCTTGTTGCTGCGTTGATCAGCATCACGACGACGATCAGGACAAAGGCGGCTGCGAACCCGTTTGATGCAGGGATGAGATGCGGGAACTCAAACGACCGGTACACTGTGATCGGAAGCGCTGCGGCAAGATCCTGTAACGGATATATCTTCATCCCGAATATCAGCCCTTCACGCGGGAGAACCTTGAATTCAGGCATAAACTGGGTGTAGCCCGCTGTCAGGATCACCACCGCAGACTCCTCTGCCGCCCGCCCGATCCCGAGAACCATGCCTGTGAGTATTCCTGTGAGCGCATACGGGAGCGTTATGCGGCGCATCGTGTCCCATTTCGATGCGCCGAGCGCGTAACTTGCCTCCTCGAGTTCTGCCGGGACTGTGTCTATCGCGCCCTCTGCCGCACGCTCGATAACAGGCAGTATCAGAATTGTGAGCGCGATCGTTCCTGCGATTAGCGAAAATCCGCCTGTTACAAACTTCATGTAGTAGACAAGGAATAATAGCCCGAAGATGCCGAGAACAATAGAGGGAGTTCCTGCAAGCACATCGAGCAGGAATCCGAATGTACGCACAAGGGTTCCGGGTTTTGCATACCTCTTGAGATATATCGCAGTCCCGACGGCAAGCGGTGTTGCAAGCGCGGTTGAGAGAATCGAGAGCAGGAGTGTTCCCGCGATTGCGTTAGCGATTCCGCCGCCAAGACCCGGGACCTCTGATTCCGGTGTTATCAGGAAGTAGAGACTGAGACTGGGGAGCGCTTCAAGCGTGATCCGTCCGAGAATTCCGATTAGTGCGAGGAGGGTGATTGCTGCTGCGATGTACGAGATCGCTTTGAAGATGTGTCCTTCGAGTGTTCGTTTGTTCATGGGTATTTTATCTGGTTAGAACTGGTTTTTGAGACTTTTTATTATCTTCCGGAATGGATTCGGAATTGATCTTCTTTGCCATGAGCCATTTCCGGAATAAATTGAAAAGTGCCTGATTTCTTTCGAGTTTATTAACCGCAGATGGACGCAGATAAACGCAGATGCCATGGTTAACAAATCTGCGTTCATCTGCGTTTATCCGCGGTTCATTATATTTTTCAACTGAGCAGAAGAAATTAAAAGGTCTCATAACCTGCCCCCGATCTTCCTTGCAGCAGCCACAAAGATGATCTCCATCGTAAAGAGAACCGCCGCAATCCCGAAGAGCGCGCTTCTGGGCTCATCCATCGCACAGTAATATCCGATGTCATTTAAGATCTTTGAGGTCATCGCATACCCGGTATCGAGCACCGATGACGGGATATGCGCGGAGTTTCCGAGTAGCATCACAATCGCCATCGTCTCGCCCATCGCGCGCATCATCCCGAGGATCGTTGCTGCAAGGATGCCGCCTGATGCTGTCGGCAGCACAACCTTCCGTATCGTCTCCCAGTGGGTTGCGCCGAGCGCAAACGATGCTTCCTTGTACTCAAACGGGACTGCACGCATCGCATCCTCTGATAGAGCGATGATCGTCGGGAGGATCATCACAGCAAGGATCGTTGATGCGAGAAGGACGCCTGTTCCACTGTTTGGTGAGGGGTCACTGAAGAACGGGATAAATCCGAGCGTGCCGCTTAAGAACGGGTCTATGTGATGCTGGAATATATTTTCGAGCACAAATAGCCCGAAGATGCCGTAGACGACAGATGGGATGCCTACAAGAAGTTCGATTGTCGGGCGCATGATTCCTGCCACGCGGACCGGCGCAAACTCGGAGAGGAATATCGCAGTAAAGACGCTCACTGGAACTGCAAGCAGGAGGGTTACAGCAGTCATCACAAGCGTTCCGATGATAAAAATCCTGATGCCATAGACCTGCTCGGAATAACTCCATTTCGTTCCTGTGATGAAGCCAATGCCCTGGCTTTCAAATACAGGGAGCGCGGTCTTGAAGATGAATACGATGAAGAAGATGGTGATTGCTGCTGTTGCGAGAACGCAGGTTAGAAGGAGTAGGTGCGGCAACTTTGATCGGAGTTCGTCTGGGTTCATCTTTAAAAAATAATGGGTGATTTGTGCCCGGATCAGGCACAAATCATGAGGGGTCTCACGCAATCGAGGTTACTGGGAAGTATCCACACTCTTCGAAGTAGGTTGCTGCACCAGGGGACATCGCGAAGGTGATGAACGCCTGTTCCATCGAGTTTGGATCGCCGTTTGTCATGTAGTTCAGCGGTCTTGCCAGCTTGTTAGGATATGTGTCCTTATTGGAGTCCTTCAACTGATCCTTGATGTCGTCCTTGGTTGCAAAGTATTGCTTGCCATCATAGAGATTGATTGCCTCGGCGTCATCACTACCGTCTGCAAATCCGAAGTCAACGAAGCCTATGCTGTTTGGCGTGTCCTCCACTGCTTTAAGCACACCGGCATTGCCTGATTTACCCTCTACGCTGCTATGGAAGGTCGTGTTTCCAACCCACTTACAGAAGGTGTCCTCAGTGCCTGACTCTTCCGACCGATCGAATATCTTGGTTATGGCTGACAGATTGCCTGATCCGCCGGTTCCATTCACGTATAGATCATTCACCTCAGCCTTGGTGGCATTGGTTATAGAAGTGCCGTGGACGATTACAACAACTGCGCTGCCGCCGATCTTGTGCGTCTTGATGTTCGGGTACTTCGCCGCTTCCTCAGACTTCACGTCTCTTGATGCCGCGCCGATGTCAACGATGTTCATTCCGGTTGATGATACGCCTGCACCAGAGCCGCCGCCCTGTACTGTGATCTTGACGCCCTGATGGTCATCCATGTACGCTTCTGCGAGTAACTCTGATACCGGCTGCACGGTTGTGCTGCCCGCGATTAAAATTTCGGTCGAGGATGCTGATGTAAGCTCCCCGGTGTTCGATTCTTCGGATACATCCGATGAGAACGTCCCCATGATCGTTCCCACAGCCGCAGCACCTGTAATTGCCACGACGACGAGGACGAGCGTTGCCACGATAGGCGAGACCGCACGCGTGTCCTTCCACATTCCTGTAAACAGGTCTTTAATCCTTGTTCCTGTGTTCATATTCTGTTTCCTCCTTTGTGTTGGTTTTTCTGTTCTTGTGACAGAGTGAGCACTCACTCTATCAAGTTAGAGCGACTCTTTTCCGGATCAGACCCCCGAGACTCCTCGGTTGTCTACCAGCGCGCTCTGATGATATGATTGTAACTGCGCCTATATGAACTTTGTACATGGGATATATGTATGCGCAAAATACCTATAGTTAACATTGAAATCTATATAGATGAACAAACATGCAGCAGCAGATAAAAACGCGATGTTGAGGGGCATTGTGCCGATAATACGGTATCATTCGTGCTCGGTCAAGCCATATAGATGGGGATGAAAATAAGATATATGAGCAGGGAATTTATTGCTTGTTGGAATTTTGTCTTCCGATATGATCGTTTATCAGGGATATGAATTCATAAAAATCGCCGAGATTCTCTGATACTATATTAAAAGCGAGATTATCATCAAGTTTTCCATATCGATGAACCATGATGTTTCTAAATCCTTTCATGGCGCCCAACTTCTCTTTCATCTCTTCAGGTAGTATCTTATTCCGGATCAAGTTGTCCACAATATCTTCATCGCTCCCGGGAACTCCAAGATTGTGATCGGCGTTTAGAACTGCACATATATCAAAAAGATTTTCTATACAAAATTCAAATCTTTTGTATATACCATCCTTAATTATTCCTAACGATAAAAATTCTTCACCAGTCTCTGGTAGATACTCTTCTATTATATTCAGACTTTCCTCTATCTCCTTTATTTTTGTTTTTATGAGGCTTATTCTCATGCGATACACTTCTCCCCGATGTAATCATAATATCTGTGTTTAAATGAATTAAAATCCTTCATTGTCTGCCGTGCGATCTCATATAAGAAGTTTCGGTCTTTGCAGTAGATCACCTTGCCTTTCAGAGCGTCTGTCCTCACATACAGCGGAAGTTGTTGGAAGATTTGTATATCGTAGATGTCATCAAAAAGACTGGAGATCACTTTGAACCGGTATCGAGATGCGCAACTGTCGTCGTTGGTGTCATAATAAATTGCCAGATCGATGTCTGAGTCTTCAGTCATCATCCCTTCCACAGATGAACCATACTGGATGATAAATTTAACTTTCTCAAAATCATCCAGTGAGGTGATCTTTTTAATGGCTTTACTCAATTTGGAATCGAGTGAGTTCATAGTTTTCTCCGGCACGATTTTAAGAGCGGAAGCGATATTATCATTGTCATTGAGAGAATCAGTTTCTTTTTTATGTGATGGCGAACTGGATACCCAATATTATATACGGATTGGTGAGTGCAGATCGTACTGTTTTTGCCTGCATTTAGCGCATTCCCCGATTACGCCCACATCATCCTGTCCATCTTCCGCTCGAACTCGCCGAGGTCTTTCGCGGTCACTGCGAGATTGATCAGTTCGTCCGGCAGAGCGCTGTTTCGTTCGCGGAGGTTGTGGATGCGCTCGGATAATCGGTACGAAGCCGAGCCGAATCGTGTTTTGAGTACGGAGTGGATGCTTTTTTCCATGCCTATTGTTATGCCCTTTTTAAGAGTCTCTTTATAGAATGTTGACTGTTGTATCAGGTCTTCGTTTATCACTGCTTTCACCATCTCTTTCGGATATTTCAGTTCTGCAAATATCCATGTACATACATACGAATTCACGCCCAGCTGCTTCTGCTTTATCGCGTCCTCTACCATGTAGAAACATTTGATAAGATGCGGTGTCGGCGGGCAGGGGTGTGCCCTGTCGCGTATGTTCTCGATTTGAGTTCCTGTTATCCGGATCACCTCATTTTGATGGATAAACACCTATTAACTGTTTTTTTGAGCGGTCTCAAATACAAAAACCCAAATCCGTAACGCCCGAACATCAACCGATGCGCCTCACGCCATCTTGTCCAGCTTTCGTTCGAACTCACCAATGTCTTTCGCGGTCACTGCGAGCTTGATCAGTTCGTCAAAGAGAGCGCTGTTTCGTTCCCGGATGTTGTGTACGCGTTCGGACAATCGATCGGATACTGAACCAAAACGCGCCGCAAGTGCAGCGATGATAGTCTTCTCCATGCCTTCTTCCCTACCTTCCTCAAGCACATCCCGATAGAACGGGGACTCTTTCAGCAGTTTATCCTGTATCATGTTTTTCACCACCTCTTTCGGATGTATCAGGCTTGCAAACGTTGCCATGCACATATATGCATTCGGACTTATAAGATTTTCCCGAATCGCCTCAATCATCCTCTCCCTGCACTCATTGAGATTTGCATCCGGCATGAGCGGCGCGAGTGCGTAGAGCCCGGCGAGCTTATTCTTAAACACCATCTTCGATTTCAGTTCCCAGACCTTGATCACATCGTAGTTGAACGCAATCACGTGCTTGTTCCGGACGTGGGAGCTATACGTGGTCTCGATTGGGACGCTCGTTTTGGCGAGATAAACCACAACCGGATACACTGGCAGCCCGTACCTGTCAAGAATCCTCGCGTAGTACGTGAGCATGCGAACCGGCATCTTGGGGTCGTATCTCGTCTGAAATTCGATGTGGATGATCGACTCCTCGCAGCCCACAATCTTCGCAATGAAATCAGCGCGACGCTCGTCTGCCGGGAGGGATTCTGATATCTGTTCGAGATCCGGCTTTTCTCCGAGGACCAGTGTTGCGATGTCTCTCGAAAGCTCTGGTGCGATGTATTTTGTGGCGGAGTCGTACGTTATGCATCACGTATAGATGTGCCGGAGGTTACTAAATGTTCCTGTGTCGTCCGGACTTTTCAGAGGGGATTTGCGTACAGGAAGTCGGTTTTTGCTGTTTCCTGTGGTTGTTTGCGAAGAAGATATTATTCTATCAGCATGAGGCAAATAGGCAGGGAATTTATCAATTGTATCTATGGTAACAGAATCCGTTACTTTGGATGAAAAAAGGAAAGGTCTGTCAAAAAAGCTTATATCATCTGATCCAGCTTCCGTTCGAACTCGCCGATGTCTTTTGCGGTTGCTGCGATCTTCATCAGTTCGTCCATCAGAGCGCTGTTTCTTTCCCGGAGGTTGTGTGTGCTTCAACATCCGAGCCGAAACGCGCTGCAAGCGTGGTGATTCTCTCTCGCCCAATCGCGCCCAATCGCCGCAAGACCGGCAATCAGAGTCTTTTGCATCTGTTCACGTTCCCGGCGAAACCGGGGGACCAGCCGTCCGCAACAGTACAAACGCCAGCAAGAACCCTGAAACCGCAATCAGGATCACGATCACTGTGAGCGAGGTATCTGCAATGGTGGATGCCATTTTACCTACGGTCCCAACGACAGAACCTGCCCACTGCATCCCTCCCCTGAGCTGGTGCGGTAGTCGGTCGGTTACGCCGAGTTGCGGTGATGTATGCAGTGTTGTCTGGTTGCCATCCGACCGGTTCAGCAAAACCTGCTGCGATGTTTTGAACTGTGTCGAATTTGAGGGTTCGGTAGGTGTCGGTGTCGGTACCGCGGTCTCATTGATGTCCACCTCCCCCGACCCATTATCCGGCGTCACCCAGCCGCCTGCCGACGGATCCCAGATCTGCACCACCTCGGCACCAGCTGCCCAGAACGAGGAGCGAACCACGCCTTCGTAGTAGTTTCGAGCCCTGAACCAGACCTCAGCGTGCGGAAGATCCAGTTTATCGAACCGGTCAGGACGTATCAGGTAGGATGCCTCAAGCGACGTTCCCGGCGGCAGAAGAACGCCCTCTACTGTTATGCGGTGGGAATCATCGACCCTGCAGAGATCAAGATCCCATTCAGCAAGCGGCAGTCCGCCGCCAATGATTCCCTCCTCAGCACTCTCTTCGATATAGCCCGCGCCAGCAGGCACGGTGTCTGTGAGGTTGATATATGCAGCGCGGTCACCATCGTTTCGCAGATTCAGGGTTACCTTATATGCCCCGCCTTCTGGTTCTGCGACCGTTTTGGTCAGGTTTATGTGGGGTCCATGAACCGTGATCGTAACGCCGCTTGATTCCCACGAAAAATCCTTTCCATAGAAATCCGCCTCAACAGACGGCGCATCGAAGGTATACTTGCCCGGCTTTGTCGGGAAGAGCTTGTACCCTATAGAATATGGAGTCTCCTCAGATACGCACGCTGGCGATCCTTTGGTATGGGTCTCGGCAATCTCAAAGCCATCCGGGATCAGGGAATCTGTGATATTGAGATTACGGACAGAATAGAAACCGACGTTGTAAACGCGGAGTTCCACGGTACTCCACTCACTCACGTTGTATATCACCGCCTCTGGCATACCTGCGACCAGCTCGCGCAGACTGTACTTATTCGATCTCATGAGATTGCACGGGCTCATATTGATCTCGTCATAGCTGACCGATTTTACCACCCGGATCTCAGGGTCGGTGCAGGTGAGTGTCAGGGAATTATTTGCCGCATGTTGCCCGTCCTTGATGTCAAATCCTTTAGCATAAGCCGATATACTGTAATTGATCTCATAAGGCGAGGTTATTCCATCCCATGCTGGAGCAATAACCGTAAAATTGATCGATTCTTCAGCATCTTTCTCCATGCACCCTAAATTTTTGTATATGGTCTGATCATGAAACTCTAAGCCATTGTAACCCTTCAATTCCAGTTCCCCGATCTCAACTTCCAATTTGACAGTCTCTATCCATGCATCTCCTGCATTCCTGACATCGATCGTGATCGTCTTCTCTTCTTCCGGGGCATACTGGTCAGAAGATACGTGAATCTCCTCGAAATCCTCGGATGTCGCATCGATGGTGATATCGAGTTCAGGCAATCCTCTGCGATAGAATTTGAGTTGCGCTGATGGAGTTTTATGCGAATCTGTGGTTATATCGGTCAGTTCCACTTTTATCTCGGAATCCCAGTCGAAACAACGATCATCTTCCAGCAGGTTAAGATTCAGGATCGCTTTCCTCACCTCCCCGCCCTTCTCGATCGATATGGCGG
>JGI12150J12686_103784_pt1 | contig 18105 bp, 26 predicted proteins | sample ANMFosRound1_FD_12686 | JGI IMG/M metagenome (IMG submission 12686)
TTCGAGCTCGGTACCCGGGGATCCCACGTCTTTGCGTTATTGTTTTTCAATTTAACGCAAGGGCGCAAAGGTGCAGAGACGCGAAGAGTGTTGTTAATCGCGGTCTTCACGTCTTTTGTGTTGTTGTACATCCAACTGACCATTGACGGAAATCACTGGATTTCCAGACAGTGCCATGATTTGGTATGTGTTTAGTCGAGACGAAAAAACCAGTTCACGAGATTGACACAGGAAGATTGTGGCATATACAAGATATTGGTGATATGTTTACATGTACGTGTTTAGCTAACCCCGTACATGATTTACAATCTTCTCCGGTTGAATTCTGCATATAGTGTGACGCAAAATGGTGGAATCAAGTTTGTGACTATTATCTTCCGGGAAACTGAGCCCAGGTTCCTGAGACTGCGCTGATTCTATGCACGCCACCCCATGCACCCTCACCGAATATTGCCGAGTATCTCCTTATACGCAAGCACAAACCAGAGCACGAACGGGACTGCAAACCCACCAACCCCTATGAATACCATAACGATCTCCGCGATCGTCGAACCACTGAAGTACATCGGGATATGTGAGACAAAATCGATGACATGCATGCAGAAGAGCACAAATACGCCGATTGCGAGCATCTTTGTCCTTCGCACCAGATCAACTCCCGGCGTCGCAAGGATGAGCGCGATCAAGGGGATTATGTTGAAGTTCGCGAGATGTGCGTTCTTCCTCATCCCGACCTCAATTCCGCGGTACAGCAAGTACGGCGTGTCCCCACCAGTGACCAGTGTTGTGTGGTAGCCCATGACCCAGAGCACGTACTTCGATGCCCATGCTACAAGCGTCAGATATATCTCGCCCATCGGAATCCAGATCAGGAAGAAGACGAAGCTGAGCGCCAGGAATCTTATGAGGAGGGTTGTGAGAAATTTGATCCGGTCCGTCATTTCACCACCCGGTCCACCCAGACGAGCCAGATTGCGATCACGAAGACGATGAAGATCGTCTGCCAGAGGTAGGTGTGCACATAATCGAATATCTCGGGGTACCAGAGCCCAACAAATGCAAGAACCACGAGCCGCACCATGTTAATCGCATACAGGGATGGAATTCCGAGAGCAATTCCCGTGAGCTTCTTCTTTACGTCAGTGGGATACGCGAGGACACAGGATACGTACACGATGGATCCGAACATGGCTGTACACTCATCGATGATTTTGAGCGATAAACCTTCCATTATCACGTTGTTCCCGCTCGCAACATTGCTCACGCCGAGGATGTGCAGCAAGAAACCAAGAAGAGACGCCGTCATATTCTCAAGAAAAGCAAAACGATCCATGAAATAGTAGTACAGCAGATAAAAAAAGGTACAGAGGGCTATGAACGAAACGATGAACTTTATCGCATCTTTGTTCAGATTGATATAATCGATCAAGTCGTCTTTTGTGATCGCGCTTCTCATCAAACGATTGTGATGCTTAATCCGTCATAACCATTCCTATCAGCTTCGTAAATAGATTCGAGAAGACCATGTTCCGGATGTTTGTGAACTTCAATTGTCACACCGTATGTGTTTAGCTGATGGGGATGTCTACACAATATGGGGTGAGTGCATGTGTTCGTTGAATTCGGATGCAGAGAATCCGGTCACGGCTTTTATCAGCATATCGTCGCATAACGCTCGACCAATGTTTAGCATATTTCATAAGATATATCTAATTTAATTTAAAGCTTTTTTGATAGGGGTGAACGTTGATTCGCAACAAGCCTACCACCAATCTTCCGTATCAATGCCCGCCCCCAAGCAAGCTGACCAGCACCACGACGAGAACGCCCAGAATAACCATCTTTACAACAGATACGGCAATGTTCTGTTTTGAGAGTCTTCCTGAGTAGATTCCAAGCGCAACCAGCGCCGAGAGGCTTGCCGCAATCGATACCGCAAGCGCATTCGACTCGACGAGTATGAACGGGGTGATCGGTACCAGAGAGCCTACAAAACTTGCGCCCCCGTGCGTGATTGAGTCCAGATAGATCTTCCGCCGGGTTCTCCTCTCGATCTTCGTTCCGGTCAGCTTCCTGAGGAGCGGTCGCTCCTTCTCAGCCAGTTTGGCGTACTCAACCGTGCTCTCTGCAAGATACGAGCCTATGCCGTTTGTCACAGCGAGCGCGACTGCGACACCGATTCCCACATGCACAACCCCTTCGTTCGGAGTGCCCGCGGTTGATGCCCCGATTACGCCCCCGAGCACCGCAAGAATGCCGTCGATGCTGCCCAGAATGATGTAACGCCCCTGTTCCGACTTGGTCATGGCTCTTCTGCTTCGCGTAATTTGATCAGCGCAAATATACAATAATTGATAATGTCCCGATATTCGGACTCAATACCCTCAGAAACTTTCGGAGCATCTTTTGACTCCTCCAGACTGCGTATTCTGCACACTTTGACGAGTATCTGATCTGTTATCGATGGAAGCCTCATTTGCCTCCACGAATCGCCGTAATCAGCGTTCTTCGCAACCATCAGTTCCCTGAGTTCCCTGAGAATCTCGTCGTATTCCTCGATCGTGTTTGGTTTTTGCGACATGTCTGCAACCTTTATTCAGCCCATCACATCGAAAAGGTTTGCATCTACCGCGTCCTGATCAGCGGAACACCGATACCATCAAATCCCGTATCACTGCCTGCGACCAGTTTCGCGCCCATAATGTTCGCGGTGGCTGCTGCAAACGCATCAGCGAGCGATAGTCGATGTTCCCCCTTTAGCCTGCCAGCCTCCCTCCATATCGAGTTATCCGTGACCGGAACAATTTTTAACCCGTAAGATCGTAGATTTGCCTCCTTTTCCTCTGCTACTATCGGATCTCTCCGATAGAGGATATAGTAAAACTCTACAAGGTTCACGATACTCAAATACCCCTCCAGACTACCCTCCAACACCTTCTCAAGCAGCTCCTCCACAATGTCCGCACCCGCCTCGTCAAGATAAAATATCAGCAATGCTTCGGTATCAAAAACAATCATTTTATAGACTCCAACTCTTCCTCTCTCTTTGCATCTGCTTCTCTTGCGTCTTTCAAAATACTGACCGCAGTTTCACCTTCGAACATCCGCCGTAAAGAGCCGCGTTCCTCTGAGATCGCCGACACCGGCTTAAACAGAACACCGTCATCCTTCTCGAGCACGAGCGCACGATCCTTGAATCCGAACTTCACCCTGAGATTCTTTGGAATCGTTGCTTGACCTTTTCTGGTTATACGTACAACTGCAGCGTTCATGGTGATACCTCCGTGTTTTGTATTACTTAAGGGCTGTGGTAATACTAGAAGTCTCAGGCAACCAAGTAACCACATCACGCAACCACACCCACGTAACCACATCAAAACGTTTATCCATGCTCGCAGAAGACGCTGAGATTAATGAAGATCGGCGTCATCGCAATTCAGGGAAACGTGGCGGAACATGTGAGCGCGCTGGAGCGCACGCTTGCCGAGCGAGACTGCCATGGTGAGGTCATCACAATCAAGCGTAGCGGGCTCGTTCATGGTTGTGATGCGATCGTTCTGCCGGGCGGGGAGAGTACCACGCTTGCGCGACTTATACAAAGAAAAGGCATCGCCGCAGAGATCAGGCATGCGATCGGATCAGGGGTTCCGATACTCGGGACGTGCGCGGGTCTCATACTCCTCGCAAAAGAGAATCTGCTCGGGGCAATGGATATCGAAGTCAGAAGAAACGCATTCGGGCGGCAGTGCGACTCATTCGAAGCATCCCTCAATATAACGGGTGTCGGAAAAGCGTTTCCAGCGGTATTCATCCGTGCGCCAGCGATCGTGCGATGCGGAAGCGAGGCGTCTGTGCTTGCGCGGTTCGGGGAGTATGTGGTCGCCGCACAGCAGGATTGTATGCTTGCGCTCGCATTCCACCCGGAGATAGTCTCGGACACACGGGTGCACCATTATTTTTTGGAGATGATCCAATCCTGACATCCGGAGATTTGTCATGAACGCGGATCACTGCTCATCTTTCCGGTCCCATCCCAGGTAGCGCGTCTTTACGCTGTCGATCTTTGGGTGGTGATGCAGGTCGAATGGAAGCATCTCGTGGATGAGATACCTGCCCCACAGATAATAAGACCCGATATATGCCACCAGCCCGAGCGCCATCCATGCGAGCAGCGTGTAGCTTCCTGCGAGTTTGTTGGTCAGGATACATATCGCCGGGACGAACAGGATCGGTACGAATACCCATGTCCATGAGCCGGAGACCTTCCACAGGTCGTACTCGGCTGTTACGGCGAGCCACCAGACCACATACAGAACCGTCAAGACATAAGGTGTGTATCCGCGGGTGTCCTGAAGTAGGAATATGAACACCCCGAGCGTGATGTTTGCGAGCAGGACTATGTGCATGAATGCTGTCACACTTGTGCCGACGAGACTGCCCGCGTCACGAGGCGGCTCAGCAGGTCCGATCTGCCGTCTCAGATGCTCGATGTTCCTGTTCATCGCATCGAGGCGGTCTTTCATCATCTCAAAATCGACCTGAACCGATGCGACCTCGCGCAGTACTGGCTCGATTCGCGGATAAAAATAATCAAATGCGAGATCGATTGACTCTGCGTAGAGCACCGTTCTTCGCGCAAACAGAACCGCGCTGTTCAAAACCCCGATACCGATTATAAAGATGATCAGATTGATTGCAAGATCGAATCCGTTGAAATCGCCTGTGAGATTGAATATAATTGGAAATATCGAGACATAGATAAGATAGATCGAGGCTATGATCATGCAGAATACGCCGAACTTCTCTTTAACAGAGATGCCGGGTCTCTTCACTTCTCGATTGCCGGGTTGCATAGTCAAAAGATCGACCCCGGGTATACTTTATCTTTTCGCGCTGAGAATATACATCAGGATACATACAATAAAGATCACGAGTCCGAGCGATTTCACAGACTGCACGAGTTTCTTCACGAATCCGTACTCCCTGCCGTATTTTGTGTATGTCTCGCCGTCCGGCACGTCCTCGATGAAGTATCTGCCAAACGACCTGATCACAATTGGCTCTCCGCCGATCTCTACAGCCTCCCCGCAGACCTGATCATCCGAGACCACCCAGTCATCCGCTCGCGATCCGGCGGCATCGCCTTTCGTTCTGAATCCCGGTTCAGAGACGCTATAAACCCGGTGAATCACCGGTATCGTGACGGCACTCGTCTCGAACATGACAATGTCCCCGATTTGCGGTTCGGCATCTATGTTCTGGATCATGACGAGGTCGCCGGTCATAAGTGTTGGCTCCATACTCCCTGAACCAACAACAGCAAAGAACAGTAACTGATTGTAAAAGAGATAAGCAACGATAATAACGATTATCAGCGGCACAACCGTGCTAATGATATCGGTCTTCTCTGTAAGTTCCCTGTAATGCCCCATTTTGGAGTCCACCCTGTGTTCGTAAGACCGTGTATGTACGGCGTTTGCAGCGCCGATGATCGTATGCGAAAGCGGTGGCGCACCCCCTGCAACAACGGTTCGATACGACGTATAGAAGATGACGAGGAGGATCGCGCTGAAGATCAGCCCACAGGAGAGGTTGAATGCGATATTCTTGATGATATCGATCCAGAGCATGCTCAACCATCCGTGCTTATGAATGTGACACTGCTGCCGGTTCCATTCATCACACCAATCTCCCACTCACCACCTGATTTACCGATATCAACCGCGATCTGTGTGCATCGATTCCATGAGATGTTGACACCCACTGACGTATGGCAGCCGAGACATGCTTCATTGGAATCGGATAGTCCACTCTCTGATTTTGTGGTGTTTTCACCCGACATGCCCAAAAAGAACTCGCGATGACCTTCTATTGGATGGGAGAGTTCGGTGTCAACGTGGTTGATGAAGACATTCTCTCTCATTGCAGTGATGTCGCGTGGGTCATCACAGTCTCTGTGACACTTTAAACAACCAGTATGCCCCATCCCATAGTTCATTGCCAGTACATGCATCGTATTCACACCACCAGAAACAAAACCATCAGCATGGCAGGTAGTACAGGTATGAGTACTGTTGGAAAATAAGTCCCCATGGCATGCAAGGCACGAAACGGTTGTAGCAGCGTGGGCTGGAGTGTGTTCTCCAACATCTCCCGTTTCAAAATAGTAGCTTACATCCATCGATACATTATGGCACTCTACACACTCAAAGGGCATCTCTGCGGTTCTATGCGGACTGTGAATACCATACGCGCAACCGGTAAGCTCCCCTGACTCAAGCCAGTGACACTTCTCACAGGGTATCCCATTATCGTCCTTCGGATCATACCACGAATGCTGTCCTGCAAACATCGAGAGGGTCTGCGGGAGCATGAATATGCCAATAGCGATTACCGCGAAACACAGGAAAATTGTTTTCGTGGACATGATCAAAAAAAGAAAGACAACGGGTCAACCCAAGTTCAGGTATAACCCGATGTACTGCTAAATCTTGATGCGTTTACTCCTAACGCGTCCGACGTGTTCCATGTAACGCCGTAGCCACCAACCGTGCCGCTAAGTGCGTCGCAGGTCACATCGTAACTCACGTACGCGTTGCGCTGCCACGTGATGTTCACACCGACGTGGGTATGACATCCAAGACATGCCCGATTCGGTTGCTGAAGCGCAAGATCGTCCGTGCCCGGCTCGGTTGTTGCATTCAGACCATCATAGAACCATCTGTGCGCAGCCTTGCCATCGCTGAGTTCGTCTACAACCCATGGGTGACAGTCGATGCACCAGACCGCTATTGCGGCATGCTGATCATCGCGATGATCATCCCATGAGCCGTTGAGAAACTCATGGCTTGAAGCGCTGCCTGCCCTCTGGTGACACCCGTAGCATCGACTATCTACACTATCAGTGCCGCCCCAGAAGGTGTTACCACCTCCGGCACCGGGACCGGAACCGTAATCCATCGATTTGTTCACCAGACTGGTGTATGCTACACTGTGCGGTCCACCACTGGCAGCGAGTTCCTCCTTCTCAAGGAAGTGGCACTTCGCACAAGGGATTCCGCCACTGTCCGTCGGGTCGTACCATGAGTGCTGTCCTGCAAACATCGATAGTGCTGACGGGAGCGCGAACAAGCCAATTGCCACCACCGCGACCGATAGTAACAGTATTTTGTTCTTCATCTTATCATATCCCTCCTTCCATTGCTGGTAGCGATGAAAGTTTCGTTTCCTACAAAACGGGGGCTTTTGTGGAGATGTGCTATGCCGTCGTCACACTTAAACCTTGTGGTGCTATTCCGGTACCGCTATCCCTATGATAATATGTCATATTGTTATACGGCAATATAAGCCCACGTTTATGGCGGCAGTTCACAGCACGCGGGAAACTCCGGATATCCTGATCAGAGGACAATATTCGTCGTGTTCATTGCGATACGCTTGCCATCCTTGTCATTCACAGTAACAATCACGCGCACCTCTGACCCATCCGGTGGCACAGATCCCAGACCGACTGTGAGATTATAAGTTCCGGAACCGGTGTATGGCACCGATGTCCAGTAGTTGATGCGATGACCTTCATGGACCATAAGCACATACACACCCGGGAAGTTTGCCGGGATGTCTTTTGGATATTTGAGGAGATTGATCCTGTCCACTCCTGCGCTGATTGCTGTGACATTGGGAACTTCATTCCCCCCTGCCATAACCTCCTCGATTGTCGCACTCACCGTAACAACCTTCTCGGTCTGCAGATATGCATGAGCAAAAGCGGCTATTAACACAGCCATCAGCAAAACCACGACTACGTATTTTATTATGTCTTTTCCAGCCATCGAATCATCTCTCTGTCAGCATCTATCATCTCTCTGTCAGCCATCATATATCAGTCAATCAATCAATCAGCAAAGTCGGTTCGGTTCGTGCCCAGTTCATCTGATTCATTCCATTGCACATTGTAGCCGTTTCTGTCGCAACTCACATCATAGCTCACGTACGCTTTGCGCATCGGCTTGAAGTTCACATCGGTGTGGGTGTGGCAGGCGATGCATGCCGCGTTTGGGGTGACTGCCAGTTCCAGACTCTTCATGTAGAATCTGCGGTGCGCCTCTAACCCATCCTGCAACTCGCCCAGCACATTCGGATGGCAGTCTACGCACATCACTGATATGGCTGAATGCGGGGTATCCACGGGCACATCGAGCCATGAGAGGTTGAATGATACCGGGACGCTGTAATCAAGGTCTGAGTTCTGATGACAGTCGTCGCAGACGAGGCTTGTGTGCGCGCCAGTGGTTGTGAATTCTTCGTATATCTGCACGTGACACTTCCTGCAGTTCGAGGGGTCGCATGAATCCTCGATACCAAAGCCTGCCGTAACAAAGACCATGGAGAGTGCCATGAGTCCGAAAGCGAGGTACAGGAAACGTGCGTACGTTTTCATAAATGTCTCTCAGCAGGGATATGCTTATATTCTTTTTGGTGGTTGGCAAAAAATATAAATTTTACGATAACTGCCATGGCGAATCACACAATCGATGTTAGGGGATCTCCAAAAATTAATCTATTATATAAAAATCTGGTCAAAATCGCGAATGGAACAAATTTTGCGAACCGCACGAATCAGAACTTTTGCGAACGCATGAAGAGAGCACATACCGGAAATTTTAGAAATACGCGGATGCATGCCGATGAACTGGACAAATTCGTGTTGAATATCTTGCACCAGCGCATCACAGGCGCGTGGCACCTTCTACTGGTAACGTACATATTGTGAGCGCCATCAGTCCGCGGATACGCACTCTTCTGGCGAAACTTAATCTATCCGTGCCGCATAAGGGGAGCCATGACCCGGATAGCAGTCGGCGGAACGTTCGATCCGCTGCACGAGGGGCACAGAGCGCTCCTCAGCCGTGCTTACGAACTTGGCAGAGGTGACGATTGTGAGGCAGGGGAAGTTACCATCGGATTGACATCAAACGATCTTGCGAGAAAGCGGCTGCATCCGGTCGCTGATTATACGGTCCGGGAACGTGAGGTGCGGCGGTATGTGACTGACCGGTTCAACGTATCGCCGGAGATTGTGATGCTGCATGATCCCTACGGCACCACACTGTCCGAACCCTTTGATTACATCGTTGTGTCGCCGGAAACGCACCCCGTAGCAATGAAGATCAATGAATTACGCAGAGAGCGTGGAATCGGTGATATCGAGATTGTTCTGGTGCCTTATGTTCTGGCAGAGGATGGTCTGCCGATCTCCTCTACGCGCATCAAGAACGGCGAGATCGATCTGCGTGGAAAGTTGATAACAGATCACGGACAAAGGTGATTCGATGACCGAGATATCCAGCATGATCATCACGCACTCAAAGGCGAGCATAACAGATATCGAGAACGCATGGCACGGCACGGTCGAAGACCTGCTGCGCAGACTGCATTCGAATGAACTGGTGCATGAGTGTATGGTACTTATGACCTGTAACCGTGTGGAAGTGTACGTGGTCTCGCCGAAAGGCAGCAAAGTCCTCTTCGAGTACACAAAGAAGATGGGCGTTCCCGAGAGAATCCTCGAGTTCAATGACCACGAAGAGTCGCTGGTACATCTCATGCGGGTTGCATGCGGGCTCGAATCGATGATCGTTGGCGAGGATCAGATTCTCGGGCAGGTCAAGGACCTGTACCATATCGCAAGAGATGTGGGCGTCACAGGAAAGGTGCTGGACACCGCCTTTGACAAGGTGATCCACGTCGGGAAACGTGTGCGTTCGGAGACCCGGATCAACAAAGGCTCGGTATCCATCGGTTCGGCAGCAATCGACCTTGCAGAGGATGTGATAGGGACACTCTCCGGTAAGACGGTTGTTGTCATCGGTGCCGGCACGATGGGGTCGCTTGTTGCGCATGCACTTGCGCACAAGGATGTTTCGGTGATATATGTCGCTAACCGCACAATTGAGCGTGCTGAGGAACTTGCAGAGGAGCTTAATGGAATTGCGGTTCACTACGATGAGCGGGATCAGTATATCGCACGCTCGGATGTCGTGATCAGTGCAACGTCCGCACCACACGCAGTCCTGACTGCGGAGATGCTGCAGCAGATAACAGAGAATCGTGACAATGACCTGCTCTTAATTGACATCGCAACCCCAAGAGACATCGAAGAGAGCGTATCCGATCTGCCGAATGTGTTGCTCTACAACATCGATGGTCTCAAGAAGATCAGCGATAGGAATCTGCAGAAGAGGATGCACGAGGTTGCGAGGGTCGAAAAGATCATAGAAGAGGAGTATGAGTTGTTAAAACTGCAGTACAAGCAGCAGCGCGCAGACAAGATCATCGCATCGTTGTATAATCAGATAGAAGGTCTGAGAATCCGTGAACGCGAGCGTGCGGTCAACCGACTGTCCGCAAAGCACACGCTCGGGGATTTTGAGCGCAGCGTGCTCGACGACCTCACGCACGCAATCACAAACAAGGTGCTGGCAGAGCCAACCAAGACACTGCGCAATGCAGCAGCAGAGGATGACATCGACTTCCTCGATGCCACTGCCGCGCTCTTCAAACTGGATAAGAAGCGTTATTGAGAATCTCGCCCCGGTACCACTCGACAAAACGTTTGACTCCATCTCGAATTCCGGTTTTTGCGTTCCATCCGAGTTCTTTGATCCTACTCACATCTGCCAGCGTATCGTTGACGTCTCCTTTCTGCTTTTTGATGTATCTAACATCGGCTTTCATTCCCGCGACCTCTTCTATGGTTCTGATCAACTCATTGACACTGATCCTCGAACCGCCGCCCACATTGAAGACCTCGCCACTCGAGTCACTCAACGCGGAGAGGATATTTGCATCGACGATATCGAAAACGAACGTGAAGTCGCGGGTCTGTTCCCCGTCCCCGTAGACCGTTATCGCCTCACCGTTCATAATTGCCCTGACAAATAGATGTATCGCCATATCAGGTCTCTGTCTCGGTCCGTAGACCGTGAAGTATCTCAGCGACGCGGTTGGCACCCCGTAATTTTTGTAGTACAGGTAGCACAAGTTTTCGGCTGCCAGTTTTGTGACGCCGTACGGGGAGACCGGCTTTAGCAGACGCATTTCGTTCATCGGCAGTTCGCAATCGCCGTAAACCGATGATGATGAAGCGTAGACGAATTTTTTTATTGGCTCGTCCTTGTAGTGCTCAAGCAACCGCTGAGTTGCCTGGATATTGTCGCTGATATAAATCTCGAAATCAGCGCCCCAGCTCTTCCGCACTCCTGCCTGCGCTGCCTGATGGAATACATAATCCACCGCAGGAAAATTTTCCATTGACCGAAGGTCCTGTTCCAGCAGAGTAAATCGCTCATTCTCAAGAGATTTTTCTATGTTCTTCTCTTTATACGCCCTTGCGTAGTAATCAGTGAAGCAATCGATCCCGATCACATCAAAACCGTCTCTCAGCAGACGTTCTGTGAGGTGTGAGCCTATGAACCCCGCGCATCCCGTTACCAGTGCTTTCATACATCTATCACCGATCCTTACTTTGTGGAGATTTACTATTAAGGTTATTCATTGACGAATTGGGCGGATGTCAACAGGCATCCAGAGGGCGGTAGTACGGTTGGGCTGTGAATAGTTCAGTACAATCAAATAATCGGTGGTTATTAGATGGTTGTGCCGCCGGGTGGCATGATAATAGCACACGTATTCTCGAAAGGTTTATAATATCCCTTCTGATAGTAATCCGCAACCATTCGACCAATTGGTCACTGACTTGAATCATTCGTGATTCGGGTCAAAACAAAACATAGGAGGAATTGAATGGAACCCGCAATGGGTATGGGCCTTGTCGCCCTCATGGGTGCGGCAGCGACCGTCGCAGGATGCAGCGAAGACCTCGAATCAGATATCGGATCGCAAAGCAATCCGAATTCGCAGGTTCAGCTGGCTGCACAGGTTGGCTATCCGCACAGAATATTTAACAAAGCTATTTCTGGTGAACCCCCGTCAAACGCAATGTACTGTGCCGTAGGCGCAGGTGTTGCAATGGTGCTGATTCAGTCGATGAGTGCATCGCCGCTTCTTGCAATCGCAGTCGGTGCGTTTGTTGCGGCACTCTTAAACGGCGTCTTCTCAACGACATCATATATGGGAAGGAACGCGAGTCAGACACGGTTCAACCAGTACGTGTATCTGGATGTATTGCGTAACCATATCCTTGGGATTATGGGACACGCATACATAACGACGTTCTGCATCGTCGGTCTGTCGTACGTCATGTGGAATCAGGACCTGATCAACCATCCGTTCCCGTTCCCGGTTATTGCGATGATCTGGGGACTTGCAGTTGGTGCGATCGGATCATCCACTGGTGACGTGCACTACGGTGCAGAGAGAGAGTTCCAGGACTTCAAGTTCGGAGCTGGACTGAACGCTGCCGATTCGGGTAACATCACCCGGTATGCAGAGGCCGGTATCAGGTCATCGATGGACAACGCATGGTTCTGTTCGAAGTTCGGAGGACCTGCAACAGGCATTGCTTTCGGGATGGTAGTATTCCTGGACAACTGGCGATCAACAGCATTTAGCGGATGGATCTCAGTTGCCGTAGGAACAGCGATCGTCATTCTGCTGATCCTCTATAATCGGCAGATCGAGATTTATGCCAGGAAGAAATACGGACCGTATCCGGAATATTCAGGAGATATAGAAGCATGACTGATATTACTGTAGGATTAATGCTTACGGACAACTTGCCGTCGATTATAGGAATCATCCTCGGCGGTATTTGTATCGCGGTCGGTGTTCACTTCGTACCGGTGGGGGGCGCTCCTGCCGCTATGGCACAGGCAACCGGTATCGGAACAGGAACCGTGCAGCTCGCTGCTGGTTCAGGACTCACAGGACTGCTTGCTGCAGGGTATATGTATATGACCCTATCGACCCTACCATCAGGCGTCATAGTAGAACCGGGCATATCGCAGATCATCCTGATCTGCGCAACTGGCGCTGTTGGTGCGATGATCATGATCTCGGTAACGATGCTTGTCGGAAACTGGGTCTACATCTATGGTGTGGGTGTGCCACCGGCATCAGCAAAGAAAGACTACGACCCGATCACAGGAGACTCGCAGGCGCCGTATGTCGCGGCAGGAACCGTCGGGCAGGGCATGCCAACGGTATGCTTCGTGAGCGGCGCAATGGGAGGTTTTCTTGGAGGTCTCGGCGGATCGCTTATCTACTGCATGTTGATGTGGGTGAATGGCGATCCCGCAATCTCAAGCATATTCGCGATAGGTGTCTTTCTGGTGAATGCAGTGCTGCCGTCATACAATATCCAGGGAACAATCGAGGGATTCCATGATCCGAAGTTCAAGCGAGTGCCAAAGGCTATTCTTGCATGCTTTATTGCATCGCTTCTCTGCGGAATCATCGCAGTAATGATCCCGGGCGCAGCAATGATTGGAGGTGCATAGAATGTCGGAACCTGCTGAAACCGCAAACCAGGTTGATACCAAGGGCATCGTTGTAGGACTCGTTGGAATCTACATAGCAGGCATCGCAGCACCCGCTGGAATGCCATATCTCGCGTTCCTCGCGGGGATCGGTGCGATATTTGCAACCAAGATGGGTGCTGATGCTGTGCGCAGGGTATGCAGCTATGGTATCGGTACAGGTGTCCCGTCGATCGGAATGCTGGCTCTTGGTATGGGTATCATCTCAGCGATGTTCGGGCTCGCATTTGGATACATGGTGCATGCAGTGTTCATCGGACCGATCGTTGGTCTGGTGCTTGCGCTCGTGATCGGATTCGTCGTAGGATCGCTCGCAAACAAGATCATCAAACTGAACATTCCGGTTATGGAGCGGTGCTTGACAGAGATTGCAGGCGCTGGTGTTCTCGTACTCACCGGGCTTTCAGTCATGATCGCAGGAAGCCTGGACTTTGCGGTGATCACTGAGAAGGTCATTACGACCGGGTACATCGCACCAGTCTTCATTCTTGGTGCGCTCGGCATTCTGCATCCGTTCAACGCCAGTCTCGGACCTGATGAGACTCAGGATCGGACGCTTACGCACGCATACTCATGCGGTGCGATTGCGATGGTGATAGGAGGAGTCTGCTCGATTGCGGTCAGTGACCCGATCGCGGGAATAATCTCAACGGTCATAGGACTTGCCATCTGGTATGTAACCTTCGTGGGATTCGTAAAACTCGTGAAGCGCGACGCGGGCGCAGGCTATGTCGGAACAGGACTACTTCCACCGGGGGCGATGTAGATGGATGTCGCACGAATAGTACCTGAATTCCACATACTCCTTGACCCGATGTCAGGAGTCGTTGCCGAGGAGAGGGAGGACCTAATCATGTTCTCGCTCGTTTCGATTCAGGCACAAGTGGACATACTCGAAGACGTTGCCGACGATCTGATGAACTCACTCGAACCTGACAAAGAACTGTTGAACACATATCCCGGACGAGAGGAGACTGCCCGGATTGCAGGAGTGTATGCGAACCTGTTCTATGGTCTGATCATCGGACTCATAATCGCGTTCATGGCAGCGATGGTAGTAGTTGTAATGGGAGGGATCTAAATGGCAAAAGTAGCAACATCCGACCCATGGCCCCCACTTCCTGGTGAGTTTGAGGTTGGAAATCCTGAAGACTGCGTCGCTGTTGCCACCTGCGGATCGCACATGAGCGATTTTCCGCTCGGGGCAGGAGCAGCGCTCACAGGACCGTGCAAGACCGAGAACATCGGAATCGAGAAGCTGGTTGCAAACATCATATCGAACCCGAACATCAGGTTCCTGATCATAACCGGAATGGAGGTTAAGGGACACATCACGGGACAGGCGATAAACGCGTTCCACAAAGGTGGAATTGACGCGGACGGACGGATCATCGGAGCGGTTGGAGCAATCCCGTTCATCCAGAATCTGGATGCGGACGCGATAGCTAGGTTCCAGGAGCAGATCGTTGAGTGCGTCGACTTAATCGATACCGAGGATGAGGGCAAGATATCAGCCGCGATCAAGGCGTGCGTTGCAAAGGATCCCGGAGCACTCGATGTTGAGCCGATGTTGGTCAAGCTAGAGGAAGGCGGCGGCGAAGAAGAGATCGAAGGATTTCGACCGATGGCTGCCGAGGTTGCAACTGTCCGCGCACGGATCAAAGAGATCGAAACGGTGACGATTGCCACAGGCAACATGAACAAGTTTGCGGCAGGTGTCTACGCAGCCAAGATCGAGGGAATCATGATCGGTCTTACGATAACGCTGATCCTTCTCGGACTCGTGGTGATGGCGGAAGGAGCTCTCAGCTTCCTTGTAGGAGGTGCATGATATGCCAGAAGAGGAAAAGATCGAAGAAACCGTCGAAACCGAAGAAGTTGTTGCAGAGGAAGTTTCCGGAGAGGCGATCGCGTACGGAGTCGGAACCCCGATGGTGATTGAGCCATTCATGGAACCGTTCGAGACCGCTGTCGAGAGCGTACGGCGCCGTTCACAACTGATTGCGCGTAACCAGAAACTGGATTCCGGTTTCACGGCAGGCGCACCGCTCGGTGTCGCAGCAGGTATACTGTTCGCACTCATACTGGTTCTTGCACCGTTGTTTTGGTGAAGGGGTGATTCAGGTATGGCAGAAGAAGGACAGATCATCGTTCCACACGTCGTCGTTGACAGGGCTGAGTACACAGAGGTTCTGCGAAGGCTGGACGATATCGACGAGAAGATTGAGTTCGTAAATTCCGAGATATATCAGCGGATCGGAAAGAAGGTTGGTAGAGATATCGGCATACTCTACGGAATAGCGACAGGGCTGGTGATAGCGTTGTCTTATGTAATCCTGACCGGGATAACAATATAAGTGAGGTATTAATATGTTCAGATTTGATAAAGAACAGAAGGTCTTCGATTTAGGCGGCACAACGATAGGCGGTCAGCCAGGAGAATATCCAACTGTTCTCTTCGGTTCGATGTTTTATAACAGACACAAGATCGTAACGGATGAGGACAAAGGAGAGTTCGACAAGAACGCTGCCGACAATCTATGGACCGCGGCAGAAGAGATCAGTGACACAACAGGCAACCCGCACTGCAACCAGATCGTTGCAGAGACGAATGAGGCGATGAAGAAGTACATCGACTGGTTTGTGGATGGGTATGATGAACCGTTCTTAATCGACTCATCAGCAGGCGACGTTCGGGCGTTTGGAGTCAAGTATGCAACAGAGATCGGTGTTGCCGATCGTGGCATACATAACTCGATCAATGCAAGTATCCATGAGGATGAGGTTGCGGCGATCAAGGAGTCGGATCTCACATCCGCAATCATTCTCGCATTCAATGCAACCGAGCCAGGCGTCAAAGGAAAGATCGAGATTCTTGAGGAAGGCGCAGCAGGCATTGAGTCGGGCATGCTCGAGATCGCAGAGGGCTGCGGTATCACAAAGCCACTCGTGGATATCGCTGCAATGCCGCTCGGAGCAGGTGCAGGCGCAAACGTGCGTGCAGGCGTTGCCGTAAAGGCGAGGTTCGGGCTTCCCGTTGGCGCAGGTTATCACAACTCAGCGTCCGCATGGGACTGGATGAAGACGTTCAAGAAGGAGCACCGCGATGTGTGGCCTCCTGTTGACATCGGAAACAACCTGATCGCGGGAATCGCTGGAGCTGACTACTACCTGTACGGTCCGATTGAGAATGCGACGATGATAGCACCTGCAGCTGCGATGATCGACATAATGGTTGCCGAGAACGCAGAGGAACTCGGGCTTACGGTACTGGATCCGAACCACCCGTTCAAGAAGCTGATTTGATTTTTCTGGGTGAACATCCTCTCGCCTGCGCGGCGGGGGGATCTCTTTTTAGTTTTTTGGGATATATTTTATACATAAGAATGTCAGGGAATCATCGAAAGGTCTTTGAACCCGATCAACCATTCCAACATTATGGGCGATGCTTTCGAGTATTTTAGAACCAACCTCGTAGATATAACCGGAAGCTATGAGGGTGAATATGTCGCCATCATAGACGATAGTATCGTAGCTCATGGAAGGGATGCTAAAAAAGTTTACAGTGCGGCAAAGGAGAAATTCCCACGAAAAACCATCTTTTTAGGGCAAGTTCCAAGAAAGGAGGCTATGATTCTTTGAAGAGCTGTTTCCCATTCACAGAAGAAGCACCGTCCAGTCTTGACACTGTTTATAGACCCATCATGAAAGTTGGGCTGAAAGACGCTGATGGGTTATATTTGAAACCAGCATGATTGTAGATTCCGGTGCGGATATTACGGTGCTTTCGAAGCGAATGAGTGATATTAGGGGGATAGATGTGGAAAATGGTGAAGAAAAGATATTTCGCGGGATTGTGGGGGAAATAATAGCTTATGTGCACAGGATACCATTGTTCATCGATGGAAGAGAAGTCGAAGTCAGGGTTGCTTTTGCACTGGCGGAAGTTCCAAATCTACTTGGCAGGCTGGACATCTTCAGAAACTTTGAAATACGCTTCAGAAAGGAAGAAGATTTCTGTTTCAGCGATTAAATGATTTTTGTGTATTCCGTAGTTCAGAGCTGTTCAGAAGACGTGATTCCTGGTCCATCTCCGTATCTATATTGCAGAGGATCTCTGGCTCACCGTGCAGGATCCAAACCACCCGTTTAAGAAGCTAATCGATCTTCGGGCGAACATTCTTCTACCTGTGCGGCGGGGGGATCTGGTTTTATTTTTTTTGGGGGATCTACCTTGCACACAATGTCCTGCTTGACCGATTAGGGGTTGTGAATAGGAAGCGCACCATTTATCAGATCAGCAATCAGAAGAAGAGTCATGCCAAAAGCAGCATAAGTGCGGAAAGGACTGGCAGACAGGGATCGGTGAAGATGATGGGTAAAAATCGGATAGCGCGGTACGGCACAATCAAAAATCCCAGTGAAATACACTCGGAGACTTGTAACTACATGACTTTCGAATAAATCAAATTTTTCATCATCCTAAATGTCGCAATCTTTATATAGGATCTACACATATCATACATTAAATGTCAGAAGAAGAACGAATATGTGAAATCCTAAACACCATCCAAAATATCAAAGAGTCGGAACTACCCGTCACAAC
>JGI12150J12686_103742_pt2 | contig 18043 bp, 21 predicted proteins | sample ANMFosRound1_FD_12686 | JGI IMG/M metagenome (IMG submission 12686)
CGCCGGAGATTGTCGATGCCCAAATTGCGGATATACAATGTCGCATCAAACGGGGGTGCCATGCTATCAGCAGACCTGCCCAAAATGCGGGTCTAAAATGACGAGGCCTTGAGGCATTTTTTGATCAAACTTTTTGCTAAAAAGTTTGTTTAGGAGGCGATAAGAAAGAAATGGGAGGAAATAGAAGGAGAAACATGTATTATCTGACTGGTTTACCCGGCTGGATGCGATTTGGATACTCTCCGGGCTGGGCTGATAGAAGTCCAACCGGAATGCCGCCAGGTGCACAGTATCTCAGTCAAACGGGACAGATGCCGCAGTTTGCTTCCTGGATACAGCAGCAAGCACCAGCAGGCGCACCTGTTGCACCAATGGGCATGCCAGCAGTACCGAAGGAGCAGGAGATTTCTATGCTCGAATCGCAGGCGCAGATGCTTGGGGACCAGTTAGAGCAGATAAAGAAGAGATTGGAAGAACTGAGAAAGTAAAGAGTGGAAAGGGCCAATTAGAAACATGAGGAGAAGGAAATGGGTAAATGCGAACTGTGTGGAAAAGCGAGAAGATAGTTCTTTCTTTCTCCTTTTTCTCTTTTAGTGTGCTATGCCGCAATCCATACTATCATTAGCCTGGAAAGCTTTTGTTAACGAAGAACTATGCGTAGGGTGTGGAAAGTGCACCGGGGTTTGCGGGACAGGTGCGATTGGAATCGTTGATAAAAAAGCAGTAGTGGATTTTAACAGGTGTATATGTTGCACTGCTTGTGTACGGGCTTGTCCAAAGAGTGCCATCCACATAGTCCCACATTCATCTCCACTTTTGCAGGGAGATCCAGTACTGGAGCGGCTAAAAACGCAATTAAACGTCGTAAGGTCCAAAGTTGAGGAGATGGAAAGAAGTATCGAAGAGCTATAAGTGTGTAAATAAACGTTAAAAAATGCGTGATTAAATGCAGGTAAAATGGAAAAAATAGCCGAAAAAAATGAAACTTCCGATTTCGACGAACTAACCAAGGAGATGGAGGAGGAGATATTAGAAGAGGAAAGGGGAATATACTCCGAGAAGACACTTGAGGAGGCATACAACCCAAAAAACGTTGGTGAACTGGAAGCTCCCAGTGGTGCTTTGGGTGGTTTACCGGAAGAAAACATTCATTGCTCTGTGCTTGCAATGGACACGCTAAGAGCAGCTCTGGAAGATTATAAGAGTAAGAATAAGAATAAGAATAAGAATAAAAAGAGGAATAAAAAATAGAGGAGGTGAACAAATGAAACTATGCATTCCCTCATTGGGAAATGGAGGATTGGAAGATCTTGTAAGTGAGCATTTTGGAAGAGCGCCAACATTTACTGTTGTGGATATGGTGAATAACAAGGTGAAAATTGTGCAGAACACGGGTGAACATTTTGGTGGTGTAGGTAATACACCGGATCTCGTAGCAGGTGCGGGTGCAGAGATAATGCTCTGTTCCGGATTAGGCCCTCGTGCAATAAGCGCGTTTGAACAGTTGGGGATAGAGGTGTATGTAGGCGCCAGTGGTACGGTGAGCGAAGCAATAAGCGCTTTTCAGGCAGGGAGACTCAACGAAGCTAGTGATGCAAATGCGTGCAAAATGCACCGACATTAATGGGACGCGCAATGCAACAAAACGGTGAACAGATGATTATTGCGGTAGCAAGCGGCAAAGGCGGTACGGGAAAGACAACAGTAGCAGTTAATCTCGCTCTGTCGCTTTCGAACGTACAAGTACTCGATTGCGATGTCGAAGAGCCAAATTCACATATCTTCCTTAATCCGGTGATCGAGGAGATAAAACCGGCGTATACGCTGGTGCCAAGGGTCAATTACGATTTGTGTGATTACTGCGGTAAGTGTGCTGTGGCGTGTGAATACAACGCTCTTGTTGTTGTGCCGCAAAAAGAAGTAATGGTGTTTCAGGAACTTTGCCACGGCTGTGGGTTATGTTCCCTGGTATGCCCGCAGGATGCGATCAGCGAGGAACCGAGGGAGATCGGCGTTATAAAAACAGGAAAAAGCGATGACGGCAACATTGACCTCGTGTACGGGGTGTTGAATATCGGGGAGATAATGGCAACACCGCTGATCGACCAGGTAAAAGCGGACATTGATCCGGAAAAGACAGTGATTATTGATGTATCGCCGGGAACGGCATGTCCGGTGATTGCAGCCGTACAAGGCAGCGATTACTGCATTCTTGTGACTGAGCCCACACCGTTTGGGCTCTACGATTTGAGGCTTGCGGTTGAGGTGCTCAGAGTGCTTAAGATTCCTTTTGGCATGGTTATAAATAAAGCAGGGATTGGGGATCGAAAGGTGTATGAGTACTGCGAGAAGGAAAGTATTCCGATTTTGCTTGAGATTCCGCATGACACGCAGATTGCACGTTACTATTCTGAGGGCGTGCCCTTTGTGAAGGCGATGCCGGAGTGGAAGGAGCGATTTGCAGCGATAATTGATAGTATTCTCTTATAACCACAAGATTACACAAGATTTACACAACACTTTTTCTTTTTTAAAAAAGAAAATTTAGCCTGTGCTAAAAGAAAAAAAAGTTCTTTTGGTAAAGCTTTTCTTTCTAAGAAAAGGTTTCTTGTGAAAATGTGTGCAATTTTGTGATTATAAAAGGTTATAAAAGGTATATGCAAATGAGACAAATAACGGTTATTAGTGGAAAAGGTGGCACGGGGAAGACAACCCTTGTGGGCTCGTTCGCGGCCCTCGCAGAGAACAAAGTCATTGCAGACTGTGATGTAGACGCACCCGACCTCCATCTGCTGGTGCATCCGGAAATCATAAAGAAGGAGGAGTTTAAAGGCGTGAAAGTTGCCGTTATGGATAAAACGCTATGCTCCGAGTGTGGAACCTGCGAAGAAACATGTCGATTCAACGCTATCGCGTCGACCGAAGAATCAGGCTATGCGGTTAATCCTGCACGTTGTGAGGGCTGTGGCGCTTGTGTGTTTACGTGTCCGCAGGAGGCACTTACGCTGAAAGAACGTGTCTCGGGGTATGCATTTATATCAAAGACTAACTATGGCCCAATGGTGCATGCGCAGCTCAATATCGCGGAAGAGGCATCAGGGAAACTGGTCACTGTTGTTAGGAACAATGCACAGCAGGTTGCAGAAAAAGAGGGCTGTGAACTCATTATGATTGACGGATCGCCGGGCATTGGCTGCCCTGTAATTGCGTCATTGACCGGCGTGGACCTTGCACTCATCGTTACCGAGCCCACGATGTCCGGACTGCATGACCTCGAACGAATCATGGATGTGACCAGACATTTCGGTATTGCTTCCGCCGTATGCATCAATAAATACGACATTAATGAAGAGAACAGCGAGAGGATTACCGAGTTTTGCCGGCAGCGAGGAATACAAGTTGTTGGCAACATTCCATACGACTCCGTGGTCACTGAAGCGATGGTTGCGGGTATGCCGGTGGTTGAATTCTCAGATGGGCGAGTATCGGAGGCGATAAGGGATGTGTGGGCGGGTATAAATCAGTATGAATGATTTATGAATTGAATGTTGTATCTGATCTCCCTGCTCCCTGCTCCGTTTGAAAACTTTACCGAGATGAAATTCTTGTTTTTTCGCCGAAATATTGCGGGAAGGTATTGCTCGGAGATGTGGCAGAGGTGGCGGAAGAAATTATCAGGGAAACCTGCAAAGAGCTCGATATTGAGATTATAGACATGGCGATGAATGTGAATCATGTACATTTGTTCATAAAAAACCCTTTTAGAAAAAGCGTTTACAAAACTTTTAAGAAAAGTTTTATCAAAAATGTTTCACAGAAATGCTTCGCGGCCCTCCAAAATATTCTGTTAGCTGGACAGACCGCTTGAACCCGGATTCACGTACGAGCTGCAGGTTCAGTTCAGGAAGGAAAATTTGGATATTATCAAACGGGTTATTGCGGAAATTGCAAAATTAGCTCGGGAGATGGGTATGATAAAACTCGGGCATTTAAGTATTGATGGCACAAAGATCAAGGCGTCCGCCTCAAATTTCTGCGTAGTCTCTAATTCCCCATGAGAAGCTTGCCTCCAAGATGCAAGGCAAAACGAAAGAATCGGGAAGGTTTGATCTGGCATGCATAGCATATAATTTGAAGAGAATATGGACGATAAAAAGTCAAACTGAAGCTATTGGAGTGAATCCTACCAAAAATGGACGTATTGATCACTCATCCCTCAGAAATTTGTGTACAAAAAAGGGATGCCCCGGAATTTCATTGGGGGGTCTATTACATGTTGCAAAGTTGATATCAGTACCACAGGAAAGGACATATCCCAACTAAAAAGTATAAGGGGGAAAGACGAAAGTTTCTCAGAGGTAATAAGGAGATTAACGAGCAACAAAGGGCGATTAATGGAAATAGTGGACCTTTACCCTGAGTTAAGCGAGGTATTGGAGTATGAAGAATCTGTGACGGGGCTAAGGAAGCAGATAGACGAGGACTTGAAAGCATGAAATGTATAGCTACAACTTATTTCGTTGACTTGATCAGAAGGCCATCAGCTATAAGAACAATAACGCAGAAGTTAGATACAGGTGGTGTGCACGCAACTACTGTTAGCACATAAAGGGAAACATGTTGGTGCGGATACAATTATAGCGGCGATTGCAATAAATAAAGGTTGTGACGCTGTGGTTACAAGGAATGAGGATCATTTTAGGTGGATAGAAGAGATTAGTGGATTAAAAGCTGAGATATATCAATTTGAATGAAGGAATTTATATAAGTAAAAGATTAGAGGTAGAGGAAATAGACGAAGATGCAGCAAAGGGGATGCCCTCGGAATTTATTCCGGGCGTGGCATGGTTGGGGCTAATCACATACTTCTCGTTGTCTGATTTCTTCTGACATACATTCTGGAGTCCAATCATCCACAACTGGATTGAACCAATCGATTTTCAACATGGCAATAAGTTCATCTCGCTATGTTGACTCGTTGTATGTCCCGCCTAAAAACACTTTAGTCATTTTCTATTTCCTCCTGTTTTTTAATCACACGAGCACCCAAAATATTTTCTATGTGAACAAATGCCCAATGGTTTATTTCTTCAGCAGGGTGTTCTGGCGCGTCATATGTCTCAACACAATCACGCGGAATTATCACATCATAGTCTCGGTTGCGTAGATCAGATGTCGTATGAAGCACACAAATATCTGTACAGACACCAACAACTATTACTTTTTCAGGATTCTCCTGAACAAGAATCCCCTCCAGATCGGTTTTGTAGAATCCGCTATATCGGGTTTTAGGAAGATAATTTTCCGCGGTAACAAATTGCTTCAGTTCATCGACCACTTCAATTTCTTTCGTTCCAACAACACAGTGTGGTGGAAACATCTGGAATTCTAAATCGTCTGGCTGGTGATTATCAGCCAGAAAACAGGTTTTCCAATCTTCACTTGTTTTTCTTTCCAAGAGATTTTTCACATTTGGAATAATATCTGCCATTCTCGGATTGGTAAGATTTCCAAGATCGTGAAAACCTCTCAACATATCTATTACTAATATTATATTAGCCATTTTCTTGTCTCCTTTATTGTTATATTCTTTCCATGCTTGTAATTTTACCAACATGGATTTGCCTTGCTCTGGCTTCTGAAATCGTCTTTCTTTGCAGATCTTTCAGTTCATCGCTAATTCTAACCGGATACGGTGCAGGATTTTCTATTCTACGGCATCCCGCTGGCAACATCGCGACATTTTCCCGCGCAAATGTCTGAATATCATATAGGTTTTGCGGTTTAACAAGTATCTTGCTTCTTCTTGTTTTGCCTCCTTTCATCATCTGAACCAAAACCGGTTCATATTCTTCACCCGGTTTTTTTTCGTCAGCAACCGTGATAATATCACCGACTATTTCATCGTTGTTCACTTTTCTCCAAACATCTTTCCTGCCCGGAAGAGTCGTTTTAATCTCATCACTTGAAATTTTAAGTGTTGGTATAATCTTTCCATCGATTTCCAATGCCGATAACTTATAGACACCTCCCAAAGCAGACGGATTCTGCGGTGCGGTCATATTGGTTCCAACGCCAAACCCGGTTACTGGCGTGACATCGCCCATGATCTGGTTTATCAGTGGGATATCCAGATCACTGGTCAGAATAATGCCAGTAAATTTATTTCTTGTTTTATCAAGTTCTCTCACCACTATTGCCAGCTCCGACAAATTACCGCTGTCAATCCGAAGAGCGTTCGCCGGTTCACCGATAATCTCAGAAGCCTTGATGGCATTTTTGGCTCCTTGGATAGTATCGTAAGTATCAATAAGATAAATCCGATTATCAGGATTGTGCTTGCCAAAAATGACGAAGGCGTTGACTTCCGACTCGGCAATAAGAGAATACGCTTGTACAAATTCATGTGACATTGTCCCGCTTGCTGGAATACCGAGATTTGTTGCTGCTCTGATATTAGAAGTACTGACTATGCCGCCGATAAAACTTGACCTTGCTGAAACTACCCCTGCTCCGTCGCCTGGTGCTCGACGCAACCCGAAATCTGCTGTTGGGTTACCTTGAGCAACTTCTACGATTTGGCTGGCGTAAGTCGCGACCAAAGAAGCATAGTTCATCGCTTTCAGAATCACCGACTCAATAATCCATGTTTCCAGCCAATTGCCTTCCACCCGAATAATCGGCTCGTTCGGAAAAGCCAAGTCGCCTTCTCTGATCGCCAAAACGTTCCCTTCAAATCTCAGATTCCGCAGGTATTCAAGATAGTCTTCGTATTCTGGCAGAGCGCTTAATGGATCTACTGTTTTTACTGCTTCGATATCCTCTTCTGTAAAGTGGTAGTTATAGAGATGCTTCAGCACTCGTTCTGTTCCCGCGACGAGCAAATAGCTTCCAAACGGGGTTTTGCGAATAAAGTAATCATGAATCGCAAATCTTTCATGATCCCCTTCCGCAAAAATTGTTCTTGCCTGTCGGAAGTGATATTGGTCGGCAATCAACGGATCGCCCAAACGTGTTACTTGTTCATCAAATTCCCACATATTTTCCATTCACCTCTTTAAGTATATTTTTGATATAACTGATTAATCCTCTAATTTCAACATCCACCAATAATCCTTCAGTTTCTTTTTTATCAAGCCATTCATATACGGTCTCTATCGGGATTTTATAAACAGTGATTCCTTTTTCTTCTCGTCCGTCTTTTTTGCCAACAAACACAAGATTTGTTGCAAGAAAAGCATTTAAATATTCTGAAGAAAGTCCGAAAGAAACAGGACCAGTAAACAATTTTCTAATTTTGCCAGCTTGATATCCCGTTTCTTCCTGTAGCTCCCTTAAAGTTGCGTTTTCACGACTTTCACTTTCATCGCACAACCCGGCGGGAAGTTCAATTACCATTCTATCGACCGGCGGGCGAAATTGCTCAATAAGAATTGTTTTGTCATCGTTCGTAATCGGTATCACTAAAACAATATCAGCGCCAGTCGTTCTTTCAACAGCTTCCCATTTCCTTATTTTGTTTTTGTTGTCCTGCCAGTTAATATCTACTAATTTCAGAAACTTTCCTTCTGAAATCGTTTTCGTTCCGATTGTTTTACTCTTCATGGTTCCTCCTTGATTTTAGGAACATCACCGACTTCAATGAAAAAGGTTTTTTGTAGTGATTGTTGAACGATTATCTGTTCTCTATTACTTGGTGAAATCACTCGCAGGATGAATTTATCATCCTTGATCAAAGTCGGTCCGCCGGCACTTTCTACATAAGCGGTTGATCCGGTCCTAGTGGCAAAGATAATCTCATCGCCGCGATACTCATTACTCTCGCCATTAATAACAACTTCGCAGGCGATTGCCTGAGTATTAATTCTCTCCGCGACTATATCCTTAAGAGCGTCTTTTCTAACCAGTAGATTGCCCTCTTCATCCTTAACCAGAACTTCTATTCTGGTTCTTTTGGCAATGATATAATTGTCTTCATCCAGCATTGCCGACAGTTTCTCAAAAATTTCCGCCGGCTTCACATTGGCCAGAAAACCAACATATCCAAAGTTAACCCGGAGAAGCGGTGTTTTATAAGCTGCCACTTTATTGGCGGTATGAAGAATCAAACCATCACCGCCAAAAGTGATGACAAGATTAAGATCTTCCAAAACGGAATTACCCAATCTTAGAAAAACTTGATGCTTTCTCTTTTTCAGCCAGTCCTTCACTTCCAAAGCAAGCTTCTTCGCCTCTGGTTTCTCGCGGTCATAAACAATTCCGATTATTCATTGCAATTCGTTTTTAATTCTCCAACATTTCGGGGTCATCATACGAACATTGCACCGCTTGGGACATTCATCATCTGTTCTGGCTTCGCATAGCGTAGCAGATATGAAAGAAGCCTGTGCAGACTGTACACATCTTAAGAGTTTGCACGTCATAAGTACTTTAAGTACTATAAGCTATATAAACGTTTTGACCAATAACTGTAACCCGTCAATCTTCGCGAAGGGCAAGTCTGCCACCATTTCTATAAAATTATTTTGCTTTTTAGGGCGGCTAAAGTTTACTATGATGTGGCATCTAATAGTACATAGATGTATAAAATAAAAATGGTCTATGGACCGGTTCCATCACGGCGTCTTGGGCGCTCTTTAGGCGTTAACCCAATTCCATTCAAAACCTGTAACTATTCCTGTGTCTACTGCCAGCTTGGCAGGACAACGCACATGACAAATCAGCGTAAAGACTTCTTTCCACCAGAAGAGTTGTTGAACGAGATCAGAAGAGTAATAGAAGTAGAAAGTAGCCACCGCGAAATAGATTTTGTGACCTTCGTAGGTGAAGGCGAACCAACTTTATCTAAAAGCCTTGGTTGGTTAATCAGGAAGACCAAAGAAATAGCAGATATACCCATAGCTGTTGATACAAACGGGTCCCTGCTTTACAGAGAAGATGTAAGAAGCGACCTTTCACAAGCAGATATTGTTATGCCCTCCCTCGATGCCGGCACTGTCGAAACATACAGAAAGATAAACAGACCGTATCGTGAGCTTGATTTTGAGACGGTAGTCGAAGGTTTGGAACGATTCAGGCGAGATTATAACGGTGAGATATGGATGGAAGTCATGCTGGTAAAGGGGCTCAATGACTCAGAAGAGGAATTTGAAACACTAAAAAGCAGGCTTGAGAAGATAGAGCCCGATCGAACGTATATAAATGTCCCGATAAGACCGCCGGCGGAACCGTGGGCGGTGCCTCCTGATAACGAGAGCATCGCATTAGCACATGCAATTCTCGGTGACGTTAATGTAGTAGATATTACGGCGGAAGAGACAGGAGAATTTTCTATTGAGGGATTCACAAACCCCGAAGACGCAATATTAGCAATAATAAAGCGGCATCCAATGAGGGAGGAGCAGGTTATAGAAACATTAAAGAAATTCGTGGTAGAGGAAAGGGATGTTCACGACAGCTTAAAAAGGCTGGAGGGCAGCGGAAAAATAAAGAAAGTAGAATACAGAAAAAAAGTTTTCTGGCTTACAATGGAGGAAAAAAGAGGGCATGAATAATTGTTTCGTGATACTGTAATTGGCTCTGCAATTGGAAGTATCGCAGCAGGTAATCCAAAAACCGTATCAAAGTACGTTGGAAAAGGGTCCGGAATAAAAGGATGGTTCTTAGCTATATCCACAGGAATACTTAGCCATGGACCTATTTATGTCTGATATCCTTTATTAAAAGATCTTCGAGACAAGGGTATGAGAAGCGGTTTGATTGCTGCTTTTCTGTACAGCAGGGCTATAAAAATACCACTATTGCCCTTGATGGTCTATTACTTTGGGGCATTATTTGTGGTCGTGCTGCTGCCTTATATAGTTATTACTTCCCTCGTTGTGGGCGAAATTATTGAACTAATAGAAAGCAGAACAAGACGAAATACAGTAAAGTATTCATAATTGGCAGAGGATAACCCTCTTTTCCCTACTGGCGATAACAACGTTTATTGTAGCTTGTACCAGACCATTACCTTAGAGAACATATATGGGAACATATAGTAGAAATCTTATATTTGCAATCGTAATTGGGTTACCCCTATTCCTTTTAGGTCTCTAAAAGCGCCATTGAAGGTGTGAGAGACGTTACGAGAAGCAAAAAACATGCAGGCAAATACAATTATTAAAGCCTCCGCTATCTCCTTACCAAGCACGAAAGGCTGTGCCAGAATACTATTTGTCACCCAAAGGGGAAAACTTTAATCTTCCGGCGTGGGTTTCCCACAGTATGGGCAGTAACTCCACATCTCCTCAAGTTGTTGGTCGCAGAAAGGGCAATCAACGAATAACTTTGCCCCACAGTATGGACAACACTCCCATCCTTCTTCATATCCCTTTATTTCCCTGCCACATTTTGGACACTTAACCATGCTAATAGATTACAAATCCATCTATAAATACTTTTCGTTCTATTTCTCGTAAACTTACAATATCCCATCTATCCGGGCACCACAACTTGGACATCTTGAATCTTGTATTTTATTCTCCAGAATCTGGAATCCATAGCGCCGGATTAACAACTCTCCGCATTGGTAGCAGTAGGTATTTTCCCCTCCCTCACCTGGAACATTGCCCTCATACACGTATCTCAACCCTACATCCAACCCAATTCCTCTCGCTTCACGTAAGGTAGTAACAGGTGTTGGAGGAAGATGAGTTAGCTTATATGTGGGATAGAACTGTGAGATATGCCAGGGTATGTCCACGCCTACACTTTTGATGAACTCTGCAATCCCTCTGAACTCTTCTTCAAAATCGTTCAACGTTGGTATAACCAGCGTAGTTACTTCAACCCAAACTCCCAGGCTTTTGTAGAGCTTTATCGCATCCTGGACAGGTTTCAAATGCCCACCGCAAATTTTTTGATACAGGTCTTCCGATAGCCCCTTCAGGTCTACATTTACTGCATCTAAATAAGGGACGAGAGTGCGTATAGCCTCCTCTGTAATATGCCCGTTTGTGATAAAGGTGTTGCCTATTCCTTCTTTATGCGCCAGTCTGGCAGTATCATAAGCAAACTCGAAAAAGATGGTTGGCTCGGTATAAGTGTATGCGATGCTTCTACAACCGTATTGCTTGGCTGCCGCAACAATCTCTTCAGGAGATGCATCTTCCCCTACTATCAGTTTCTCGCCTTCTTTAGGCATCTGAGAGATCTCGAAGTTCTGGCAGTTCTTACATCTGAAGTTACACCCGACCGTAGCAATCGAGTATGCCTCAGAGCCCGGATAGAAATGGAAGAACGGCTTCTTCTCTATTGGGTCAATCCCTCTCGCAATTACCTTACCGTAGACCAGGCTGTAGAGCACACCACCCCTGTTTTCTCTAACCCCACATATCCCTCGCCTCGATTCGTTTATCTTGCACTGATGTGGGCATAGGAGACATCTCACCGCGTTCCCTTCCAGTTTCTCATAAAACATTGCCTCTTTCATTTTAATACCTCTCCAAATGAACGTAACTTTATTATAGTTAAATAGTTAGATATATGTAGGGAGGTATAAAAAAAGATGTTGTTCATAACGTGCGTGAGGGTTAATTCAGGCATGGTGGAAGATGCGAAGAAATTCGGCGACGAGCTACTTAAAAATCCGCCCACCGGCGTCAAGTTCCTGCAAGTGTATCATACGCTGGGCAGGTATGACGCGATATGGATTTACGAGGCGGAAGACTCGAAAGTAATAATAGATTTCCTCCACCAGAGCAGAGATGTCTCAACAACGGAAACCTGGGTTGCCTTTGAACGGTAGATGTAAATAGGAGATTGCTTTTTAATTTCTCCTTTTTATTTTTTTAAATTACTTATCACTGACCTGAAAGTTCTGTTCAATAATTATAACGCGTGATTTTAAATATTATTTATGAACTCAGTTGAGGGAAAAATAATCGTCTATTATGGAAAGGGAGAGGGAAAGACAACCGCCTCTATCGGTCATGCCATAAGGACGTTGGGTCATAACAAAAAAGTAGTGATATTGCAGTTTATGAAAGGGAGGCCAACTACCGGAGAATATCAGTTTCTAAAAAGTGTTGACAACCTCCAGATACATCTTTGCGGGGTTCCCGGGTTTTTAAAGGACGAAGAATCGCGGGAAAAACATCTCAAAAAGACTAAAGAGGGGTTGGTACTTGCTCATAGAGTGCTAGATGAAAAAGAGACAGACCTTTTGGTTCTGGACGAGATATTATACGCACTAAAATTTGAGCTTTTAACAGAAGAGGTGGTCTTAGAGTTGTTAAAGAAAAGAGGTCATACGGACATCATTCTTAGCGGAAGAGAGGTAGAGGATAGAATAATAGAAATGGCAGATATAGCAACTCGCATGGAGAAGGTCAAGCATTATTGGGATAAAATAGGTAGCACAACTTCAGGGATAGAATATTAATCTCTACGAGCCACGGCGAGGAGAGAGAACGCCTAATCTAGAGGTGTATGAAATTTGTTAGGAGTGATAAATGGAATATGGATGAAGGAAAAGAGGAAGAAAGGAAAAGAGGGATGAAAGAAGAAGCAGAAGCAGTTGATGCAAGCATGGGAAAGGTAAAGCATAAGGTAATGGTGATGAGTGGAAAAGGGGGTGTAGGGAAAACAACGGTAGCAGCGAATCTTGCTTTTGCTCTCGCTATGAGCGGTTTAGACGTGGGTTTGATGGATGCTGATATACACGGACCGGATATTCCAAAGATATTGGGGATAGAGGACAAGCGGCCAGAGACATCAGGGGAAAAGATGTCGCCTATTTTAGTCACACCACGGCTAAAAGCGATGTCCATAGGTTTTCTGTTACCCGACAGAGATTCCCCAATTATCTGGCGAGGACCGATGAAGATGAATGCGATAAGGCAATTCCTTTCAGATGTAGATTGGGGTGAGCTGGACTATATGATTGTTGACCTTCCGCCGGGGACGGGCGACGAGCCACTCAGTGTTGCGCAATTGATAAAGGATGTAGATGGCGCGATAATTGTTACAACACCGCAGGATTTAGCATTGTTAGATTCAAGAAAGGCAGTAAACTTCTCAGGGGTGCTGAAGGTGCCGGTTATAGGGATAATAGAGAACATGAGTGGGTTTGTGTGCCCCTACTGTGGAAAAGAGACAAATATCTTCAAATATGGAGGCGGAGAAAGGGCAGCGGCGGAGTTAGGAGTGCCTTTTCTTGGAAGAGTGCCGTTAGACGCGCAGATGGTAGAAGCTGCGGATAGCGGAACGCCCTTTGTCATGCAAAAAGAATCGAAAGTAAAAGACGCATTTGGGCAGATAGTGGAAAATGTGCAGGCATTTGTGGAAGGTAAAGAAGAGAAGAAGTAACATTTACATACTCATATGAATATATATTCACATGAGGAAGAAGAAAAAAAATCAAAAAGGGGGAAGATGAAAGATGGAGATATGCGTAACCGCAACGGCAGGGGATTTAAATGCGCAGGTAGACCCGAGGTTTGGAAGGTGCCAATACTTTGTGTTCGTTGATTCCGATACGATGGCGTTCGAAGCGATGGCAAACGAAGCTATCGCCGCACCAGGGGGAGCAGGGATTCAAGCAGCACAAGTCGTTGTGAATAAAGGGGTGAGTGCAGTTATATCCGGGAATATAGGCCCCAATGCCTTACAGGTGCTTTCCACTGCGGGTGTGAAAATTGCAACCGGCGCGTATGGCACGGTTCAAGAAGCTGTTGAGATGTATAAAAGCGGTAAGTTAGGTGAGGCAGGTGCTTCAACCGTTTCTGCTCATGCCGGTATGGGTGCTATTGCTCCAGGTGGCGGATTTGGCATGGGCATGGGCGGAGGACGAGGCGGCGGTAGAGGGCAAGGCATGGGCAGAGGTATGGGCAGAGGTATGGGACTTGGCATGCAGCAACCAATGCCTTCGCAACAACCACAAGCGCCGCAGGCACCACTAACGTCTCGAACGAAAGAAGAAGAAATCGAAGAACTATCGAACATGGCTAATAGACTGGAGAGTGATTTAGAAGAAGTGAAGAAGAGAATAGAAGAACTTAAAAGGGGGTGAAAAAAATGGCAAGAGGAAGAGGATTTGGAAGAGGTTTTTGGTCTGGCTTTGGACCCGGAAGAGGTATGGGAATGGGCAACCCTTATCCATACTGCAAGAATTTCCCGTGGCTTCCCAGAAGGTGGTGGACAGGAATGTATGGTGCAATAGCACCCGGCATGTACCCAATGCCATATTATGGCTATCCGTATTCTTACGGGAGGTGGACAAGATAAAATGAGTGGCATGGGTAGAGGAGGCGGAAGAGGTCAAGGAATAGGACGAGGAGGTCAAGGGCGAGGAAGAATGGGTGGCAGCGGATTGGGCCCCGCCGGAGAATGCCGATGCCAGAATTGTGGCTCTACAATGCCGCATCAAACGGGGGTGCCATGCTATCAGCAGACCTGCCCAAAATGCGGGTCTAAAATGACAAGACCGTAAAAGAATTTAGGAGGTGATAAGAAAAAAATGGGAGGAAATAGATGGAGAAACATGTATTATCTGACTGGTTTGCCGGGCTGGATGCGATTTGGATACTCTCCGGGCTGGGTAGATAGGAGTCCAACAGGAATGCCGCCAGGTGCACAGTATCTCACACAGACAGGACAGATGCCGCAGTTTGCTTCCTGGATGCAGCAGCAAGCACCAGCAGTTGCGCCAGTTGCACCAATGGGCATGCCAGCACTGCCGAAAGAGCAGGAGATTTCTATGCTCGAATCGCAGGCGCAGATGCTTGGGGACCAGTTAGAGCAGATAAAGAAGAGATTGGAAGAACTGAGAAAGTAAAGAGTAGAGAGGGTTAATTAGAAAGAGGAAGAGAACAAAATGGGTAAATGCGAATTGTGTGGAAACGAAGGGAGTAGAATGGAAGCGGACCACAAAGAACTTGGACGAATTATGGTTTGTCAGGAGTGCTGGTCGAAACTATACGATGAAAACCGCATGAGCTGCAGTATCGGCGCTTCCGGTGGCAGTTGTGCCTTTTGCAAGTAGAAGTAGGTAGAGGAGAAGGAGGAGATAAAATCGTCCTTTTTTTCCCTTTTTTATTTTTTAGTTTAGAGCGCTATGCAACAACCATCGCCATCATTAGTCTGGAAGGCATCTGTTGATGAAACTCTATGTGTAGGGTGTGGCAAGTGCACCGAGGTTTGCTGGGCAGGTGCAATTAGGATTATTGATAAAAAAGCAGTAGTGGATTTTAGCCGGTGTATATGTTGCACTGCTTGCGTACGAGCTTGTCCAAAGGGAGCCATCCAAATAATCCCCTATTCATTCCCAATTTTGCAGAGAGATCAAGTACTGGAGAGGATAAAAACACAATTAAACGTCGTAAGGTCCAAACTTGAAGAGATGGAAAGAAGTATTAAAAAGTTATAAGTGTGTAAGTAAAACTAAACGTTAAAAATGGAAAAGAGCGTTAAGAAAAACATAAAATGCAAGAAATGTGGCAAGCCCATATCAGGAGATGTTTACGAGTTCGGAGGTGTTAAGCTGTGTGAGGATTGCTATCTGGATGCTGTAATAGCGTCTCAGCCGAAGAAATGCGCAATGAAATGAGGCCAAAATGGAGAGAATGACCGAAAAAATGAAATTGTAGATTGCAAATTCATAACCGATGGTTGTGGTGATAAGAATAAGAGAAGGAAAATAGAAAGCGGGAAAAGAATAAATTAAAGGATGATTACAATAAATTAATGGTTGACGTATCACAATATAAGGAACTGTTCGTAGACGAGTCAAGAGAGCATCTGCAATGCATAAGTAGAAATCTACTAACGTTGGAGAAAGAATCAGATAACACAGACGCATTAAATGAAACGTTCCGGGCGGTACACACACTGAAAAGCATGGCTGCCACAATGGGATTTCTCGAGATGGAAGAGCTATCGCATGAGATGGAGAATGTGCTTGACGTCCTGAGGAAAGGGGGAGAACCAGGAGAAGGAACAGTTGATCTTCTGCTTGAATCCCTTGACGGGCTTGAAACACTTGTCGAAAGTGTGGCAACCGGGAAAACGGTAAAACTTGATTTTACCGCATTGCATAAAAAACTGAAAAATATTCCAGCGGAGAAGAAAGAAGATGTTGAACTACCAACCGTTACAGCGGAAGGAGCGGTTGCTGAGGGTGTTAGTCCTTCAATACGGATAAGTATAGAAAAGATACAGGCATTGCAGAACCTTGTAGAGGAATTAGCGATAGCAAAGATGAGCCTACTACAGATCGCATCAAAATATGCCAGCCATGAACTCAATGAGATAACCGCCATAATAGACCGGCACACATCAGAATTGCAGGACCGGGTAATGCAGATGCGCATGTTCCCTGTTGGATACCTATTTGACAAGTTTCCAAGAGCAGTACGAGATTTAAGCAAGAAAACAGGAAAGGAAGTGGATTTTATTGTATCTGGTAAGGAGATAGAACTTGATCGTCTTGTGCTTGATGAGATAAATGATGCAGTACTGCATCTGTTGCGTAATGCGGTAGATCATGGGATAGAGAAACCAGAAGATAGAAAGAATGCTGGTAAGGCAAATAAAGGAAAGGTTATATTGAGTGCAACAAGAGAAGGGAACCATGTTGTTGTATCCGTTGAAGATGATGGCAGAGGGATAGTTATAGAAGAACTCAAAAAGATAGCAGTGGAAAGAAAAATCATAACCCAGGAGGAGGCATCGAGAATGAATGACGCAGATGTTTATGAACTTCTGAGTGAGCCCGGGCTGAGCACGGCAAGGGAAATCACTGATATTTCAGGCAGAGGTGTAGGTTTTGATGTTGTTACATCAAAGGTCAACTCACTGGGTGGAAGCGTAAGAATAAGATCAGAAAAAGACAGAGGTACAAACGTTGAATTGCATCTGCCTTTGACTATCGCTATTATTAAAGCATTACTTGTTGGTGTGGAAGACGAGAGATATGCCATCCCCTTAGACTCAATCCGTGAAATAGTAGCAGTTGGCGAAAAGGATTTGAAAAGCGTTGAAGGAAAAGAGATATTTAGGTATAAAGAACAGGTTCTGCCACTCGTGAGACTGAAAAACATCTTGGACGTACCAGGGGACAAAGATCGTATAGGTCCTGTGGTGGTAATGGAAAAAGCCGAAAAGTGCTTTGGTCTTATGGTTGGTAGACTCATAGGTCAGCAGGAGATAGTAGTCAAGCCATTGCGATTCAAAGGCAGGCCAGAGTTTGCTGGCGCTACAATACTCGCTGATGGCACGGTTGCACTCATCTTGGATGTGGGTGGATTGATGTCCGCTTAAAAATCCACCTATTCTTAAGCAGACAATGCAAAATGAAAAGTGAAAAAGTCAAAGTTCTTTACTTCTGATATATTCCCTCCTTCGCATTAACTGGCTTAAACAATTTCCTTGCCGCACCATATAGCATCTCGGTCTTCCCCAAAACGAAAAAGCCATCATTATTCAAGGCATTGTAGAACTCATTGTGCAGCCTTTCATGCATAGCCCTTGAAAAATATATGGACACGTTCCTACAAAAGATTACATCGAAATGCGCAAGTGGCTTACCGGAAATCAAATCATGCTTTTCAAATTTCACAAGCCCTTTTATCTTATCGCTGACCCTATATTTCCCCTGATCAAAAACGAAATACTGTGATAAAGACTCTGCCCCAATATTCTTGACCTCTTCAAAAGTATATTCACCTTTCTTCGCTTTTACCAGGCTAGCACCGTCAATATCAGTGCCATGAACAGAAATAATGAAGTTTTCGAGGGTCGCACCTAAAAAATCGTACATCAAAATTGCGATAGAATACGTCTCCTCGCCGGATGCACACCCGGCACTCCAAATCCGTATTATCTTCTGCTTCTTCTTCCGCTTGTCCTGAATAAGCGAGGGTATAACGTTTTTTCTGAAATAGTCAAAAACAGAAGCGTCACGAAAGAACTCGGAAACGGTTATCGTGAATGCAACCATCAGTTCATTGTATTCTATAGGGTCTCTATTCAGAAGGTGGGATCCCCGGGTACCGAGCTCGAA
>JGI12150J12686_102631_pt1 | contig 17789 bp, 24 predicted proteins | sample ANMFosRound1_FD_12686 | JGI IMG/M metagenome (IMG submission 12686)
TAATTTAACGCAAAGGCGCAAGGGCGCAGAGACGCGAAGAGTGTTGCCAATCTCAATCTTCGCGTCTTTTGCGTTGTTGCACATCCAACTGACCATTACGGAAATCACCGGATTTCCAGACAGTGCCAGAGAACGCAAAGAACAAAATCCATACCCACTTCAAAAAGTATGGTAAAACTCATATCCCGTCTTCCTGAAAGATCTACATAAAGACCTTAATCTGTGTGATCTTGTGGTTCCTACAACGAGTTATTAAGCATGTACTTTTGCTACTTTATTATTCGGTGTCCCCTAAACACGTACCAAAAAGCCACATAGTCCCTCAGAATCAGAAAAAAAAGTGAAGCGCCAGAGAACGTGTTCTGGCGCAGCTAAAATGATGTGGTGCTGCTTCAGTAGTACTCGATTCGTGCAGCGAGCTCACGCCGCTTCTTCTCGATATAGCTGTACACGGTGGAGTGTGGCGCACCATTGATCAGCATCCCGATTGCGGTCTTTGCGGCGTGCGTCTGTTCCGGGTATCCGATGATCGCAACAGTCTTCCCGTACACAGAGAGGGCAGTGTAGGTCATGCTCTCAATCATTGCCCGCGTTTTCCCGTTTTTGCCGATGATCCTGCCCCTGATGCGCATCAGTTCCTTCTGGGTGTTCGCTGGCACATCGACCAGTTCGAGTATGAAGAGATCGTCGTCGAACAGCCGCATCGCCCGTTCCGGACTGAAACCACGTCCGATTGCCCGGACGACCTCCATAGCCTGCATGCCCTGCACCGGGTCATCGGGCGAGAGAATCTGAACAGTGCCCGATTTACTGTCGATGTCCATTGTTGCGGAAGAGCGCTCTTCGATCATCTGCTTGACGCTGCCTTTCGGACCGATCAGCGCACCTATTCGGTCTAGTGGGATTTTGACGTACATCAGTCGCCTAACTTCCCAACTTCTTGCCGATTTCGCCGAGTTCGATGTATCTGCTGGTTCCCAGCCTCGTTATGCTCGCTTCAGGAATCGTCTCCGCATCCGATCCCGATAGCTCCGCGGGGGTGCCCATGTATACGCGCAATCGTGACAGCGCATCACGTCCGCGCATTCGTTTGTGGGGGAGCATGCCACGAATCGTCCGCTTCACGATGTGATCCGCTCTCCTCGGGAAGTACGGACCGCTCTCCGTAGACCCTTTATTCACCATCTCTTTGTATTCCCTGATTGTTGTGACCTTGCTGCCAGAGACCACTGTCCGCTCGGCATTGATGATCGCAATGGTCTCGCCGTTGAGCAACCTCGTTGCGACCATGCTTGCCAGCCTACCGAGAATTAATCCGTTTGCATCAATAGTAATAGTCGTCATAGTACTGCCCCCTCACCTGATTATCCGCACATTCGACCCGGCAGGATTCCTCGTCGCCAGTTCCTCAATTGTGATGCACTCCCCGCCAGCGTCTGTGATCTTTGCCTGCGCACCCTCGCTGAAATCGAAGGCACCCACAACCACCGTGTGGTGAATATCGCCTGCGCCGAGTACCTTGCCCGGAACAACGATGGTTTCGCCCTCTCTCGCGTACCTGTTGATGTTGCCGACATTCACTCTCGCATGGCTTCTCTTCGGGCGTTCCATGTACTCTGCAATATCTCTCCAGATCGGAGCGTCGTTCTCGCGTGATCTGGTCTTCAGATCCTCCGCAAGAAGTGCAATCCGCGGATTTGTCTTTTTATATCTTGTTTTGCTCATTTTGATTCCTCCAAGACTCACACATGAGTTGTGTTGGTGTGTTCGAACCGTCTTGACGGTTCCTGCGCCATTGGATACCGGAATGTGTATATCTATAGCTGTCGTAGAAAAAGCTTGCGGAGTGTTTGGTTTAAGGGCTTTGCATGGGGTGGCATCGGTCCGGCACCATGCACGTTGCGCTCCCACAACTGTTAATAGCGCACGGATCAATTGTTGCTGATATACCGGAGATACTGTAATGGACCCGACAAAATTTACGCTTGACGAGAACGAATTGCCGAAACAATGGTACAACATTCAGGCGGACCTCCCAACCCCACTTGAGTCACCGCTAAATCCCGGGACAAAAGAACCGATAACGCCGGACGACCTCTCCGCGATCTTCCCGATGTCGCTCATCAAACAGGAGATGAGCACTGACCGCTGGATCAAGATCCCTGATGAGGTTCGTGACATTTACACGCTCTGGAGACCATCTCCGCTCTACCGTGCACGGCGGCTTGAACGGGCGCTGAAGACTCCTGCTAAGATATATTACAAGTGGGAGGGGGTAAGCCCACCAGGGAGCCACAAACCAAACACCGCCGTTCCACAGACGTATTACAATGCAAAAGCCGGAATCGAGCGGATCACAACAGAAACAGGTGCCGGACAGTGGGGGTCTGCACTTTCATTCGCCACACGCCTCTTCGATCTCGAATGCACGGTTTACATGGTCAGAGTCAGTTACGATCAGAAACCATACCGCAGGGTGATGATGGAGACGTGGGGGGGACAGGTGTTTCCGAGTCCGAGCAATAAGACCGAATGCGGAAGAAAGCTCCTTATAGAGAAGCCTGATACAACAGGCAGTCTCGGCATGGCAATCTCCGAGGCGGTAGAGGATGCGGCGACACACGACAATGCAAATTACGCTCTTGGATCCGTTCTGAACCATGTCATGCTGCACCAGACCGTGATCGGACTCGAGATGCAGAAACAGTTTGAGATGGCAGAAGAAACTCCTGATGTCATGTTCGGATGCGTGGGCGGCGGAAGCAACTTTGCAGGAGCGGTCTTCCCGTACATCGGCGAGGCATTGCGTGGCAAAGGGGATTGCGACTGTCCCAGAATCGTGTCATGCGAGCCCGCATCCTGTCCGACTCTCACAAAAGGCGTGTTTGCTTATGATTTTGGAGACGCTGCGCAGATGACCCCGCTTTTGAAGATGTACACACTCGGACACGATTACGTTCCGCCGGGTATTCACGCAGGCGGGCTCAGGTATCACGGCAACTCTCCACTCCTCTCGAAACTGACGCATGATGGTTACATGGAGGCGGTTTCGTACCATCAGACCGAGGTATTCAAATCCGCACTCACATTTGCCAGATCCGAAGGGTTTTTGCTTGCGCCCGAGACAGCACACTGTGTCCATGCTGTGATCGAGGAGGCACTGCGGTGCAAGCAGACAGGTGAAGAGAAGGTGCTCTTCTTCTGCGGAAGCGGGCACGGAGACTTTGATCTCGCAGCTTATGACGATTATCTAAGAGGGAATATGACAGATCCCGGAGATCCGACCGATGCCGTAAGGGAGTCGATCTCAAAATTACCAGAGGTATAGAATATGGGAAAAACAGGAAGCACCCAATGGGTGAAGATTAAGAACAGAAAGGGCAAGGTCCGTTTGATTGAGCATAACAGGGCAACACACAAGCGACCCGGTCCGGCTCAGCGTTACACATCATCCGGAGCGAAGCGGAGACGGATAAAGCGATCTGAAAAGGCTATCGTGCGGTGAATATAGTATCCGTGTGAACTCCGTTCAGTGAATTACGCGTGAGACGATGTGAGCCATGCATGCCGCAGGATACTGTTGTATGCAGGCTCACTACGGACGTGAGTGGTTTAGGTGGCTCAAATGTCTTATGCTTGGGGCTTCAGGAAGTTTTTTGTAGTAATAGTTCACAACTGTAAAATGTGATAGAAATATACTATTGCCACGGTATGTCTATTATTAGGATGTGATTCAGTATGGATTTCATAGATCAGATAAACGGATTATCCAACAAGATTTCTAAAGAATTAGGGCATATAGAAACGGAAGAAGCAACGAAGAATGCCCTTATTATGCCATTTATTAACATTTTGGGGTATAATGTTTTCAATCCTGCGGAAGTTGTACCAGAATTCACCTGTGACGTCGGTACAAAGAAGGGAGAAAAAGTTGATTACGCCATAATTAAAGGCGGAACTCCGATTATGTTGTTTGAATGCAAATCTGCAAACTCTGATTTGGAAACAGAACATGCATCTCAACTCTATAGATATTTTTCAGTTACCGATGTGCAGGTCGGTGTTCTTACCAATGGAATCGCCTATAAATTTTACAGCGATCTTGAAGAAGCAAATAAAATGGATGCAAAGCCGTTCCTTGAGTTTGATCTGCTCGACATAAAAGAACCTCTTTTGGAAGAATTAAAACGTTTTAGAAAAGAGTCGTTTGCAATAGAGGAGATACTGTCATCAGCAAGCGAGCTAAAATATACGAAAGAAATAAAAAAGATTCTGGGGGACGAACTCAATTCACCCTCTGAAGAATTTGTTAGATTCTTTACCAAAAAGGTTTACTCTGGCAAAATGACAAAGCGAGTCAAGGAAGATTTTAAGGACATCACTCATCACGCTTTCAAACAATTCGTCAATGAAAAGATAAGCGATAGATTGAAATCAGCATTAGAGCACGAAACTGATAGTGATGCGCAGGAGAATATTGTTGCGTTAAAGGGCGAGAACCTTGAAGCTGAAAAAGTTGATGGAATCGTCACGACAGAAGAAGAGATAGAAGGTTTCCATATCGTTCGTGCAATATTGCATGAAATTACTGATCCTGAAAGAGTCGTTTTAAGAGATATGAAAGGTCATTGCAATGTTCTGTTTGATGATAATATTAAAAAGCCGATTTGCAGGTTTCGTTTCAACCGCAAACAGAAATATGTGGGATTCATCGATGAAAACAAAGCGGAAGAAAAAGTGCAGATAGATAAATTGAGCGATATTTACAGATACGATGAGAAACTTAAAGCGGCAATCGGTTATTACGCGGAAAGCGCCTCATCCAAAGATTCTCCAGAAAGATCGGAGTGAGTCTTTGGTGGGGGAATGACTTCGGTCTGACCAGTGGAGGGATGTAGAAAATGGAATTCCAAGTTGTGATCGAAGAAGATCTGGAGGATGGTGGGTATATTGTGCATTGCCCGGCTCTCAAAGGGTGTTGGTCACAGGGAGATACGATAGAAGAAGCGTTAGATAATATAAAGGAAGCTATTGTCGGATATTTGAAAACATTGAACGAGAGGGCGATACACAATTCCAAAAGCATAAATAAAGCTCTGGTCATGGAAGTGGCGGTGGTCTGAGATTGTGTATAAACTCCCTCGATGGCCGGGCCGGAAGATAATTCGCGTATTCAAAAAAGCCGGTTGGATCGTGGATCATATCGAGGGGAGCCACCATATTCTGGTAAAGGACGGAACAGAGACTATTTTGGTTGTGCCGGTGCATGGAACCAAGCCAATAAAGGTTGGACTCCTGAAAAGATTGATAAAAGACGCTGGTCTTACAAACGAGGAGTTTTTAATGCTTTGTTATAAAGAGGGAAGAAAGAGGTAGAAGCATGGTCTGCAACCAAGCATGGGGTGCCCCAAAACTCATTACCGAACTGAGTGACTCAGCCATGCATGACGCGCACGAAAACAAGAACGCCGACACCGCTGACGGGCGCGATCTGCACCTGCGAGTCGTCCTGAACGAGCCCCTGTACGGGGGAAACATCGGCTCGACTGCGCGTGTTCTCAAGAACTTCGGATTCCGTGACCTCGTGCTCGTGAACCCCTGCCCGATCGATAAGGATGCATGGATGATGGCTCAGCATGCACGCGATCTGCTTGGGAATGCGCGGATATGTGGCTCGCTCCACGAAGCTACTATTGATTCCAACTTAATCGTTGGAACGACCGGAGCACGTGGGGAGACTACCGGACGACACCTCAGAATTCCGGCGTATCCGCCAGAAAGAATCCGCGAGAAGCTCAATTGCAAGAGCGGCTGTGTCTCAATTGTCTTCGGAAGAGAGGACCATGGGCTCACAAACGAAGAGTTGATGCTGTGCGATCTTCTGGTGAGCATCCCAACGAGCGACGAGTACCCGATCATGAATCTCTCGCATGCCGTATCAGTGGTGCTCTACGAGTTGTGTGATATCGTTGCCGGGGATGTGCCGCTTGCGAACCGGCGTGACCTGGATCTCCTGTACAGACACATCGAAGACGTGCTACGCGACCTCAATTATCCGGTGCATAAGCGGCACAAGACTGCGCTGATGCTCAGGCGAATATTCGGAAGGGCGGAGTTGACCGCACGAGAGGTGTCCACTATGCGGGGAATTCTCCGATTGACCAGCTACCATGTGGACTCGCAGTCTGGCGAGGGCAGCGCAAATACTCGATCTGACTGATCAAAACACAAACGATACCGGATCGCGGGGTCTTAAATCGGAATCTCTACTGTACTAGAATGTCCCCCTCACTGGTTATGCCAATCGCAAAGCTGGTCACAACCACTCTGTGCCGTATCTGGTTCCTTGCAAGATTGCGGACTTTCGACGCGAGTGCAACACCGTCATGGCGCACATGCACGCCCCCGCCCTCTGAATCGGCACTCTCGTAGATCATCCCGACGAGATCGTCGAGACGCGTGCCCACTGCAGCCTCGAACCAGATCGGGGTTTCGAGCATTCTTATAAATTTTATGGTGTTTTCAGACCGTTCAACATTCCTCCGCGCCATCTTTTCGATTGCGGAGATGTTCTGTTTCGTTGTGCCCAGTTTAGCAGCAATCTCCTCCTGCGAACGACCATCATGCCGCAATCTCAGCACAAGCATCTGCCGTTCGGTGAGTGTTGTATCGTTTGCTGCCATCAATTGCTTTGGAGCGGGCATGCAATATCAAGGTATGGTGGCGCAGGGGCTGCGGGCATCACGGTGGATTATGACAATTTCGAGAAGATTGTGTTTATACTCTGTACATCATCTTTCTCTCTTTGGCGTATTCAGCGATAGGCGAGGTCCCATTTTCAAATTCATCAGGAGTCAGCGTGATAATGTCAAAAGGCATCATGAATTTCTTAGTTGTGGTTATTTCTACTTTGTCAGATTAACCACCCATTCAGGCGCTTGACGTTGGTTTTGTTTTCCAAACGGTTTGAGGTCATGCCACCGCCCGCTGTAGATTTGTCTGTAATGTGACAAAGTAGGATTATCTCGGCATCTTTGGTTAATTTTGCCCTTTCGAAGATATCTTTATTCCAAAAATCCTCTGATATTATCAGGATATCTATATCACTTTCTTCGGTGGCTTCTTCTCTGCTCTGGGATCCAAACAATATGATCTTCGAGACCTCTAATCCTGTTTCTTTCAGACACTGTTGCAAGAATTTAATAGCACTTATAACTCTGCTTTTAACCATTTCAACACTTCCTTGCTCTTTTCAAGTACGTCTTCGGTTTTCGACTTATTGAACTCTTACAGCATTCTCTGTAGATTATCGGGATAACGTGTAGAAATAGTTACCTTATTGAGAATGAATATAACACCATACAAATTGTTGGGGATTTGTGGATCGATCAATTCAATGAGAGATATCAAATTGTGTGTTTTGGGTGGGGTTTCATCGAATTTTTGGACATACAGCCCTTAAGTGCCTTTTCTATGGATATGTGACTCATAAACACAGCATAAAAGTACCGTTCACCACTGAACATAAATTCTGCTGTATCCATATCGTAATCAGCTTGTTTCAGCCATTCATCTGGTTTTTTGCCCACGGGTTTTCCTCCTTTTTGATTTATTGTTCTTTCCGTTCATTGCTTTTTGCAGCACAATTTGTTCCCCCCCTCTATTTGATATTCCTTTTGTTTCAGTTTCTTTCCTGTTAGCGGCACCTTATCAATCATCTCCCCCAACCTCGTCCACATCCAGTTTTCAGGAAGTTCAGGTGCCGTCTTTTCATTCATCTGCAGGGGTCACATTTTAAATATCCTCAGATGCTTGTTCCGTCATCTTTCATGTTTACAGATGGTTTTGCAGCATCATTTATAGGGTCATTTATAGGGTCATTTATCGTCCATTGGGAAACGCCCCGTGATAAAGTGACCAAACCCGACTGTAATGTAAAGTTTCTATCATTTCATGACTTCCTTTCCTTTAGCTGTCAGTACATAAGCACCCGTTTTCCTTGAACCTTCAAATTTAATAATTTCCAGTTTTTTGAGGAGCGATATGTCCCTTTTAGCACTACTGGTAGATATATTGCTTATACTTTCAACAATTTTATTTGTAATAAAACTATTCTGCTTTATATATAGTAATTCATTGATCAGTCGGGCTTTTACACCCTCGTGTACACCATCACGTACTCCCTCATTTATTGCAGCATCTATGGCAATACAGATTTTTTCAAATCCTTCATCCCCCGCTCCCAACACCGCGGGCTTTTTCAGCGCAGGTCTTTTGAAAATCGCAGTAAAAAACGTATCAAACTCAAATTCCACAGGCGGCAGCCCCGCCCCGTCCACCAGCCTTCTGATCTTGTTGATACCGGTTCCCATTCTTTCGATATACTCAACCCTGTGGAGAAGATCGGCAATCTTGGCATTTCTGGGCATACTCTTCTTTCCGAAGTCCTCAGGTCTCAGACCCTTCACAAGCCCGCCAAAGTTCGTGATCTCGATTCTGTCATCAAAGATCTCAACCATCACGTTTGTGCCCTTCTCAAAATAATCCCTGTGAGCCACGGCATTGATGACAGCTTCACGCAGAGCCTCGTACGGTATTTCAGGAATCTCCCTTCTTCTCGGCTCGCCGGTCATCTCGTATCGCACAGCCAGATACCGCTTGAGAAAGATCATCGCACCATCGATATTGGAGATCAGATCCTCGTTAAAATCACGCCGGTCCAGAACGTCAACCTTCTCTGTGCCATCAAAGAGAGCGCAGGTAACCGCAGTATGGAACTAAATATCGTGCAGGTTCTTTGCGAAAAAAAGAATCCCGGTATTATTAAAAATCAGTTTACCTTCTTGTTTTTCAGCAACTCCTAAATTTACCAGCATAGAAGGAGTGTCCAGCACTTTCGAGATGCCGGCAAGCCTCAAAAACCTGTCAAACTTCCCATGGTCAAAATGCGTGTCATAATCAAACCTCAAATTCACAAGCTCATCGAACCGGATCTTCCCCTCTGACTTAAAGAACTCGATGATACTATCCCGTCAAGTTTCTGGGAATTGGGACCTACCCGCGCATAAAATCCGGCAGAGCATTTGCAGGGCTTATCCACCCCTTCCATCACCGTTATAATCCGGATATTGCCGAATTCCTCCAACAAAACTGTGACCGGCGGCTGGCAATTGTTGGCTCTGTCCTGAATCTGCGATTTGAGTTCATTCGTTATCCTGATGCCTTTAACTTCATTATCGTCGCCAACCCCGAGAAATATCCTGCCGCCTGATGAATTGGCAAAAGCCACAATTTCTTTATCGATATTGGATAAAGATTCCTTAAACTCTATTGTATAGCCTTCGCCCTCTTCGAGTACCAGTTGCATCTCTTCTTCTTTCACGCCACCAGAACCTCGTTGAATTCCCTCGAGATATCATCCAGTCCATTGCTAAATAGTTGGTGCGCTTTGATTGCTCCGCCCTTCTGGTTAAATGGCATATTCTCAAAATCTTCCATTGATGCTTACAGATGATGCGATATGGTCTTTCACCCTAATAAGCCACTCCATCTGTTCGGGTGCAAACGTTCGCCCCAGTTTCTCCTGTTCTGCCAGCCAGTCATCGAATCTATCTTTTCCCACGTTTTATTATACAAGTGTCGCCATTTCATATAATATTTTTGAGGATGGTGCGTACATATCACAATTAACAATGACCCCCGCCGCCCCCGCCGCATCACAGAAGTCGCTCTTCATATATATCGCGTTCCCGAGCAGATAGAGCGTCGGAAAGACCTCCGCCACATCAGCATCCGGCGGCGCAAAGCCGAGACTCTCCAGATCAAATATCTCCCGCAGTGTCAGTTCCATCGGCGAATCGCAGAACTGCGCACACTCTGGCGGCATCTTCTGATGAAACCGGGCTGTATGGCAGCTCCGCGCATAAGCGACCACTGCATACCCGAAATGCGCATACACGGGCATTGTAAGCCTCCTTGCCGCCGCAATCGTCCGGGGCAGGAGGTCGATCTCGATCGCCTCAACACCCATCCCCTTGAAGAGCGCACTGGTTCTGGCGTAATTGAGGCTGGTCTGGAGGTACGCATCCCTCACATAATCACTCTCGTCTCGCAGGATGTGATCCACCCATGGGCAGGCTTCTGATGTGTGCACGATCCCCCTTCCGGCAACAGGGCGATCGATCTCACACGAATGCAGGATTCCGAGGTCGTTCACGACGATACGTAGATCTCTAATTCCGAGATCGGCGATCTCGCCCAGATATGCACGCATCCGGTCGTAATGCTTCTGAGGTGTGATCGGGGTTACCAGTGTGACCCCCCACGTGCAATCGAGATCGGCTGTCCGCACAAGATCCTCAACAGATGGCAGCTTGTGCACACACCCCTCGCTCCCGAGCCCGATTCTGACGCCCGAATCAAGATCGGCATCTTCGATCACCCCTGCGATTTCGTCGATTTTTGAATAATTACACGTCCTCAGTTCAATCATGAAAATCACACATAAGAATCGGAAATATTTGTCTTGAGGTACTTGCACCTCTTTTGTTCGCAGAGCAACTGCCAGATCGGCTCTTCTGCGAGCGCGTAATCTCGAATCGCGCCTGCGTCACTACCAGAGAGCGCAAGATCGATGCATTTCCGGTATATCTGCACGATCTCCCGGATCATCTCCGGATTCATTCCCCGTCCAACGATTTTGAGTGCGCTCACCCCGATCTCGAGCAGGTCAGGGATGCTGCAGAGCGAGCAGTCTGTGCCCGCATCGAGGATTGGGTGCACCCGCTGCACTCCGCCGCCAACCAAGTAGTTCGCACGGCACGGGATCCCGAGGTTGATCGTCTCACCTGCGCTGTGGATGAGATGGCACGTGCCGTTGATATTTGAGCATCCGAACTGCCCAAAGATCTCGAGGTCGATTCCGCAGCCAGAGAGCTCCCTGATTTCATCAAGCTCCATCTTGAACGGGAGAACGATCTTGCTTGCGCCCAAATCCTTCAGGAGTTCGATCTGCCCGCAATTAAACGTGTTCAGAAGCACGCTCGCATGAACTGGCAGCCCGGTTTCCATCTCGCTCACCAGTTGCATCGCGCCGAGTTCACCGACGATCAGTGCGTCCACGCCCGCATCAACGCCAGCCACGACATGCGTTATGAAGATCTCTTCGAGTTCATCGCTCAGAAACGGGGTGTTTACGGCGTAATCCACTATAACGCCACGTTCGTGCGCAAATTCGATGATCTCAACGAGTTCCTGGCGTGTGTTCACATTGCAGCCACGCCCGCGTCCCGAGAGGTTCAGATTCACGAAATTCCGGTTCTCAAGCCCGAGATAGATCTCATCTGCGCCAGAATCGATTACGCCGCGAGCAGTCTCAAAAGAGTCTGCCGGCGCCATGAGGTTCATCTCCTCGCCCATGTTTCATGCTCGGAGCGAGCACTCAAAAAGATATGGATTCGCGTTATCCGCTCCAAATTAAGTGGTAACCGAAGCACGGCACTGTCTGGAAATCCAGTGATTTCCGTAATGGTCAGTTGGATGTACAGCAACGCGAAAGACGTGAAGACCGAGATTGACAACACTCTTCGTGTCTCTGCGCCTTTGCGTTAAATTGAAAAACAATAACGCAAAGACGCAAAGACGCGATGGCGCAAAGAACAAAAGTCACCGGGTGTATTTCACTGGGGTTTTCGATTGTGCCCCGAAGCACTATCTAAAAAATCGGTGATTTATGCTAATTATTGTAGATCCAGATTTCGTAAATTTACGCAGATGTTGCCTTAAATCAGAGTAATCTGTGTTAATCTGTGGCTGGTATGACTTTTAGCCACAGATTAACACTGATGGACGCAGATTGAGGTTTTTATGTGCCCATTTCAGAAAGATTGAAGATGATTTTTACCATACTTTTTGAAGTGGATACGATTCGCGATGTTTGTGGGTATTCTTAATTAAGATTAAAGCGAGACACCTGAGCAGGATGAGTTTGAAATTTAATAGAGAACAGAACCGCAGGGAGCGTCTGGCGTTCATAAAACGTTACAGCGAGTGGGTAAAATCGGTGCCCAACGAAGTGTGGAGCCAGCAGCAGACAACACTCATCAACAGTTTTCTGAATAGTTCAAAGGACTTCCAACTGAGTCGGAGCGAGTATCTGCTGATGAAGGATCGCTCAAAATCGGCGTCTTTGCGGCACCATGAACACCACACCACCTGCTCTTCCGAAGCACACGGTTAGAAACGCGCCTCCATAATTCGATATTCCAGCCCCCTCAGATATTCACAATCTTCTGCCAATTCTCCTCGTATCCCGTCCAGTATGCGGAGGTTCGCAACAGCCGGTGGGTATTCCGGGTTTATCTCAAGTGCTTTGTTGAAACAATTCTCTGCTTCATCAATTTCCCCCTTGAAAAGATGGGCAAGCCCGATACACTCATAAGCTTCCTCCGATCGGCTGTCGACGCTCACGACGTACTCGAACTCCTGAATCGCCCCGTTCCAGTCCCGCTCCTTCATACACGCGACACCGGCGTAGAGCCGCTCTTCGAGCGCAATGTATGTGTCGGCGTCAATATGTGGTTTTTCAGCCACTATAAGCTCTATAATCTCTGTAATCTGCCCTCCCAATTCATCCACCTGATCTTCTACCTCGGAAGGGTAGCCAACCTCGTGCACCTTATCCATACATTTCTTCGCGTTCAGTAAATCCACGCTCTCAAGATTCAAGCTTGCCAGGCTGATCCAGTGCTGCCAGCCATCCGGTTCCGCCTCTGCAGCCTTCTCAAAATATGTCCGTGCATCATCTGGACGCTCCATCATCGCATAAGACACCCCCATGAGCGAGTAAACGTTAGCAATCTCGGGGTACTCCTCCGGAATCTTCCGGAGTGCCATGATCGTCTTTTCGGGTTCACTGCGTTCAAGGAATTTCTCTGCGTTCTCACAAATATGTTGGCAGACGGCAATTTCCCTTTTTGTCAGAGTTTTGCGTGCTGTTTTTTCGTTATTGTCCATGAATACACCTCGTATGCTGTGATGTCCAACGTCCGGGCATTCCGGTTCCGTGCTTCGCACTCATAATGCAGCTTCCGGTCACATCCCCGTGCCAATGGCACCAATAATCTCCATTGCAACCTCGGCAGCCCGCTCTCCGGATAGCATCATGCCGCCAAAGATCGGACCCATCCGGTGACCCCCTGAAACAGCGTTTGCTGCCATGCCTGATGCGATCAGCCCGGGATACACCTCTTTTGTGAAATCGCGGATCACACCCTCGCCGCGATCCGCCCACATCGGTTGCTCGCCCTGAATCCGCAATGTCTCAGGAACTTTCTCTGCAACGATTTTGCATATCTCGGCATCATGCCCTGTGCCATCGATTACCACCTTCGACCGGATGGTCAGCGGATCGACGTGCAGATGTGCCGCCGCAACCGGTGCCCAGTTGAGAACAAGCCCGGAGACGCGATTATCCTCCCGGATCATCACGTCCTCCACACTCACCAGATTGAAGAACCTTGCACCGGCATCGATTGCTGATGCCGCAATCCGGCAGACCGATTCAATCGAGTCAGCAACATAGAGATCATCTTCGAATTCGGTGTATCTGATCTTAAATTCATCGAGAAAACGGCGTGCTTCCTCCTGCACAACGATTCTCGGAAACATCATGCCACCGCCCCACATGCCACCGCCAACCGCAATCTTTCGCTCGAATACCACCACATCGGCGCCGGATTTTGCAAGGGTGTACGCAGCAACGAGATTTGCGGGTCCTGCACCAACTAGTGCGCAATCGACATCGGTGCATTCGAGAAATGATTTTGTGAATTCGGTGACGATTGCTCTGGTGATGCTGACTTCATCGAGTGCCATGCCCACCACTTGGCGAGCATGATATTTTAACCCGACTTCGTTTCAACACAATCGAGCAGATTCAAGAATTCCAGATACTGTTCATGACCAAGCCTGAACCCTTTATTGATCATCAAATCCATTTTAGCCTTTGCTTCCATCTTTCCTAATTTTCCCATCCGCACCATCAAAAATATCAGAAACATTGTGCCATGGACTTCTATTTTAAAAATTCTTCCCACTTCTCTGGCTATGCTTTCATCCAGAACCGCCACGCCCCCTTCATCCTTTGCCATGGCAAGAACCTCCAGTTCACCTTCATGTAGTTCATCCTTCAGGCTTTTCAAGAGTTCCTTGAAATCACTCTCAACCGTTATGACCTTGATAACCCCTTTCTTTACCAACTCCTCGGAAATTATTGCATCGGCGTCCCCTCTGACCTTTCCTTCTGTTACAACTTCCTTATATACCTCGCTGGGAATTAATTTTTTTCCTTCCAGCTGCTCAAAAATCCAGTCCAACCCCACCATATTCAGGTATATCAGAGGAGAGGAGTCAAAGACCCATATCATCTCGCGATCGCCGCCTCAAAGTCCTCTCGTATCTCTTCGATTTCGATGTGCAGGGAGATATCCTTCTTCTTCACGAGATCCATCATCTCCCTCACCGATATATCCGCTATCTCTGCTGCCTTTGCCAGAGATACTTTGTTATCCCTGTACAACTCCAGTGCACGATTTTTCAGTTCTTCATTTATCCCGGTCTCAAGAATTTTCCGTATCACCGCGGATTTGCCAATATTTTCGATACTGACCAACCAATCAAGCTTTCTTTCTATCTTTTCGGTGGGTCTGATGGAGATTGTTTTTTGCATGTTTACTTATTTGATTTTTGTATACTTGAATGTCGCTATCACTGGTACTGCCAAACAACATCTCCAGATAACTTCCCGGGGGACACCAGGGTGCAAAAGCACCGAAATTGACCTCACCCATCAGTCTCCAGCTTCCCGATCATCTCAGCCAGCCGTTGCAGAACCTCTGTTCGCATCCCCTCCACGAACTTGATGCTGCCGACGACGAGATGCCCGCCGCCGTTGACACCTGCTCCGACCAGTTCGTCGTGCAGTTCTCTAACCATCTGCGGGATGTTCATGCCAGCCCCACGCGATCTGATCACAGCGAAGTCGGGACCGTACCCGAGTGTCACCACAGGGTCGTCCGTTTTCTGGCATATCCTGTCATGAATCTCGCCAGAGGTTTTGCCTGGTGGCGGGAATGTGAACTTGTGCGCAAAGTGCTCAAGGTCAATCACGTTCAGCGAGACCCCATTCGGCAGTCTCTGCGTGCGCACGTTCGGCATGCACACTTTCAACTGATCCGCAATCATGCTCTTCGCCTGGTCGCAGAGCAGTTTCACGAGTTTTCGATGACGGTCGAGTTTTCCGAAGTTGAGAATGTCGTTTAAGAGACCGCGTCCGTCCTGGAATTTGAGCCAGAATGCCGCATAATCGAGTGCGAGTGCGATGTCAGAGAGTTCGGCTGCGGTGTAGCGGTCTGATACGAGGTCGATGTATCGGGACGCCTCCACTGCCTCTGATCGATCGCCGATTGCGGAGACCGCGGGAAGATGCTTTATCTCGTCTGTTACGTCCGGATTGATCATACGTGCGACCTCGAAGCAGACCATCCCTGCCGTGACCCCGAAGTCGCCGCCCACGTGGTACGGATTCACATGCTCGCAGAGATACTGGTCTACAACCTCGTCCGGGTGGTGGTGGTCAACCACGAGAACATCGATCCCATAGACCTGGGTGTATCTGAACGCTGGCACATCCTCTTCGGTTGATCCGTTGTCAACAAGGATTATCAGGGGCAGGTCCTGCCCGTGCCGCGCCTGATCTCCGAGCGCGAAGGTGATGTCCCTGACAATGTCCGTCATCTCGTAAAACGGCGCCTTTGAGGGCGACCGTCTGTAGAAGTAGTACTCTGCGTCGGTTCCGCTGACCTCTCGTATCAGTGGCAGAATCGCCCTCTCGATTGCGATTCCCGCGGTCATCCCGTCGGCATCCGCATGATGCCTGAGAACAATCGGTTGGGATGAGAATATCGCCCTTCTGATCCGTTTTGCAACAGCGCGCATACCATCCTTGAGTAATGTCGTAACCTCGCTCTCAATTAAGAAATCAACATCCTGCGGCTCGGCGAGGGTATCAAGCGCACGCTCGATGCGGTCGCAAATCCCGGTTGCATCACCCCCAAAGAGTCCCTTCATCTCGGCAACCTCGATCTGGATATCCTGATTTCTCATCGATGCCTCGCCGACCACTCTCACGATGGTGCCGGAATCAATCTCGGGATACGCTCGCTCTCCGGCACGCTCGAATGCAGCGCACACAACTGTGCCGGATTCATCGAGCACAGTGAATATCGTTGGTCCTGCGGTCTGTTTTACGTGGATAACCTTCCCGGCAATGGATACCGTCTTACCAACATGTTTTAAAAGATCAGAACTTCGATATTCCGGAAAATGTTTCTCTATTTCAACAATCTGGTACTCTTTCAGTTTTTTCGGAATCAATTCTATGTTTCCGTTCGGTTTTACATTCTTTACCTGCACGTGCACAGTATCCCCAACAGCAACATCGGAACCGAGATTGTTCGAACGAATCAATCCGCGCATCTTCTTGTTCAGGTCGATGAATGCCCCGAAGTCAGTAACCCCGTTGACCGTCCCTTCGTAGAGCTCGCCCACAACAAGGTCCTGCAGATCGCAGAGATCGCTCAGAAGACTCACGGACTGCGTATCCACGTGACCTATAATTTCGCCACTACCGCCGCATTCCGGGCATTTTTCTGTTATTTTGGCGACTCCTGTGCCCCCGCATACCGGGCAGGAACCATCAAGAGCGCGGCTCAACTGTTCCTCAGACAATTCACCCAGATTGATCGATTTTGCCTTACCGGTTCCCTTGCATGCGGCGCATTTCTTCTCTTCGACTACGATCTCCCCTTTGCCGCTACATCTCTCGCATAATGCCATGTTAATCAATTTGAGCGCATCGAAGTTATGTATTATGTGGCGTGTGGTACCTGTTATGTGCGCTCACGTTATCCGCTTCTTGTCCGCATGACTGCGATACGAAGTCGAGATGCCGTGCACCACTTCAAGCAGGAACTCGTGCAGATCCTCATCGCCCTCCTCCAGCGATTTGATCAGCTCAGCTGAGGTTCTGTGCAGCTGCACATTCTCCTTTCTCAGCGCGAGAAGGCTGTTCTTCATCGGCTGCAGCGCTTCTTCGAGCACCTTCTCACGGCTAGTCTCCAGATTATCAAGAGCTTTATCAAGCGACGTTGTGTACGCACTCAGTTCTCCGACCTTCGCAGCAAGGACTTTATTCTCCTCGTCGAGCATACCGACGACTTCGTACGCCTTGCCACTTGCCTGACGTAGTCCGCGAATCTCATCCTCCAGTTTGCCGGTTGCAGTCCTGCTATCGTTTGCAGAGACGCCGCACTCTCTTGAGGATTCGTTGCAGAGGTTTGCAGCATCCGAGCACTGGTTCATGACTGTTACGAGTGTGCCTATATGCTCTTCGAGTTGCGCCATCTGGGTCTTTCGATCCAACGACTCCTCTCTGAGTTCGACATCCGTGTAAAAGATCCTGCTTATGACCGTGGGCGCAACTGCGTACGTGACCGCATACCCGACGACCATTGCCCATATCAGAACGATTACGCCCCAGCCCATCTCATCGAGAAATTCGCCGAAGGCGTGCGCACTCACCTGGTTCAACTTGAGAACGACCAACAGAACAATAGCTCCAAATACGATAAATGAGACCGTAAGAAACACAAAAGTAAGTAGTATCAGTTTTTTTATCGTTTTCAGGGTATCAGTGGGCATCATCGTTAGAAGTGGGATCCTCTAGAGTC
>JGI12150J12686_102158_pt1 | contig 17456 bp, 10 predicted proteins | sample ANMFosRound1_FD_12686 | JGI IMG/M metagenome (IMG submission 12686)
ATTTTCATCGAAGCCTACGGACTGCAGGATGAGATGACGCCAGAGGTGCCGCTTTCCGAGATCACGCTGACCTGCAATCCATTTTACCGATACAAGGGTAACAAAAGCGAAGAAGAACTTGAAACACTGCTTCAGACGGATACGATCAAGGAATTTATCTCATATTCAGTAGGCTGCATGTTCGGTCGCTACTCATTGGACAAGCCGGGTCTGATTCTGGCTAATCAGGGTGAGACCATTGATGACTACTTGCAGCAGGTTCCTGAGCCGAGTTTCATGCCGGATGACGATAACATCATCCCGATACTTGAGGATGAATACTTCACAGACGACATTGTGGGGAGGTTCAAGGAATTCCTGAAAGCCACATTCGGGGCAGAGAGCCTTGCAGAGAATCTTGAATTTATTGCAGGGGCGCTGTCGAAGTCGAAGAAGGGCGGTGCATCGCCTGAGAAAGTGATACGGGACTATTTCCTCAAGTCGTTCTTCAAAGACCATGCCAAGATGTACAAGAAGAGACCCACATACTGGCTTTTCACATCAGGCAAGGGCAGGGGGTTCAATGCGCTGGTGTATATGCACAGGTATAATCGGGAAACACTGGCTAAGCTAAGGACTGATTATCTGCTCGAACTTGAGGCGAAGCTGGATGCGAGGATCGGGATGCTTGGGGATGAGTCTGCTGCGGAGAAGGGGCAGCTTGGGAAGCAGATCGAGGAACTTATGGATTATGATGCGATGCTGCACAATAAATCGCTTGAGTATATTGATATTGATCTGGATGATGGGGTCAAGGTGAATTATGCGAAGTTTGAGGGGTTGGTGGGGAAGATATGACACACTGGATTGCACAGTTGATGCTGCACTTTTGGAGGACTGAATATGTTTCTTTCTGAATTAAAAATATGGAATTTTCGGAAATTTGGAATAGGAGAAAATGGCAATTCGGGTTTACATTTAAAATTTAATCCAGGATTAAATCTGTTAGTTGGAGAAAATGATTCTGGCAAAACCACCATAATAGATGCTATAAAAATGGTTCTTTTTACTCAAAGCTATGATTACTACAGATTTGAGGACGAAGATTTTTTTATAAAAAATGGCGCAAGTGAAGACGACAGAACAAAGGATTTGAAAATTGAATGCGTTTTTAGAGATTTTACTTACAAAGAAGCTGCACATTTTCTTGAATGGTTAAGTTTCGAAGAAGGTCCAGATGGCAAACCCAAATATTATCTGAAAGTATTTGTTAAAGCCAGAAGAGAAAATGGACGAATATATCGAGATGTTAGAGCTGGATCTGATGAACAAGGAACCGCTTTAGATGGAAAAGCCCGTGATTTATTAAGAACCGTTTATTTGAGACCATTGAGAGATGCTGAGTTTGAGTTAAATCCAAGAAAAAAATCAAGGCTGTCTCAAATTCTGTATCGACACAAGGATTTTGCTGATAAAGAAGGTCATCCGCTTAAAAGAGCTGTTGATGATGCGAATGAACAGATACAATCTTTTTTTGAGGGGGCAGATGTAGATAACCCCGAAAAGGGTGGCACTGAGATTGTTTGTAAAATAAATAATTATTTATCTCATTTCTCAAGTGTGAAAAATCCATTAGAATCGAGTGTTTCAATTGCGGATACGAATTTGAGAACGATATTAGAACAACTTGGTTTGAGTTTGTCTAATAATGGGGTGGGTTTAGGATCTAACAACCTTCTATTCATTGCAGCTGAATTCTTACTTTTGAAAAGAGATGATTATACCGGTTTAAAACTCACATTAATTGAAGAAATTGAAGCACATTTACATCCTCAGGCACAGTTGAGATTGATAGAGTATTTACAGGCTGAATCTGGCACTCATGAATCTGATAAAGTACAATTGATACTTACAACTCACAGTCCAAACCTTGCTTCAAAAGTAAATTTGGAAAATTTAATTGTTTGCAAGGACGGCAGTGTTTTCAACATGGGTTATGGACAAACAAAATTGGAAAAAGGAGACTATCTATTTTTAGAACGTTTTTTAGATGTTACAAAGGCGAATTTATTTTTTGCTGATGGCGTGATTCTTGTGGAAGGGGATGCGGAAAACTTATTAATTCCTACGATTGCAGAGATAATAGGTCGACCTTTGGCAAAACATGGTGTATCAATTGTAAATGTTGGAAGTACCGCCTTCTTGAGATATTCAAGAATATTTCAGAGAGAAAATTTGGATGAGTTTATGGGCATGCCTGTAGCAATTATTACAGATTGTGATATAAAACCAAATAGATACTATGAAGACAATGGCAAGGATGTGCCAGACAGTGAATATTTAGAACAAATTAAAAGAGCAATAGTAAAAAAACAAGATGCTTATACTGGAAGACCCGTGAAAACATTCGTTTCCCCATATTGGACATTGGAATATGTGATTGCTTTAAGCGATTTTAAAAAGGAGTTTTATAGAGCCGTATTGCAGGCTGGAAAAATAAAGAACAGTAATCAAATTGGATTAACGGAAGCAAAAGAAGATGAAATAAACAAAGACGTTGAAACGAAGTTTAAGGAATGGCGCGATGGCAAATTCAGTGACGAAAAAATTGCATTCGAAATTTATAACAATTTCATTATTGGAAAGGAGATTTCAAAAGCAATCATTGCTCAATGCTTTGCTAAGATATTAAGTGAATACTTTGATCGAGAAGATATTGCAAAGAAATTATTGGGTGATGACAAATTCGGATACATCATTGATGCTATAAATTATGCTACATCTGAAAATGTTAACAAAGCGGAGAATGCCGATGATTGATACCAGTGACGAAGACATTTGGTATGCGGAGGGTATTTTTTTACCAGATGGGAAGTCCTTTGATTCTGAGAGAATATTTGTGATAAAATGCATGGAATCGAAAGATATTCAAGCATGTCCAGGAAGTGGAAAAACCACTACATTATTAGCAAAATTGGCAATCCTCGCAAAAAAGATGCCTTTAGAGGACAACAGAGGAATATGTGTTTTAGCTCATACAAATGTGGCGATTGACGAAATTAAAAATAAATTGGGTTCAGAGAGTGATATACTATTTAATTATCCAAATTACATAGGAACAATTCAATCATTTGTTGATAAATTTTTAGCAATTCCTGCAAACATTGTGTATTATGGCACAAGACCATCTAAAATTGATAACGAAGCACATGATTTTGAAATGACTAAGAAGTTTAATGAAATTAAAAGAGATAGAGATTTATTTTGGTGGTTAAAGAGTACATCATCAAGAAAAGGTATCACGCCTTATGAGCTTTTTTTAAACATTAGAATCGATTTTATAAACGGAAAAATTAAAGATAATATTAATGCAAGCCGAGCTTTATTAGCCGATTCTGCAAATGAAAAATATGTTAAATTATTTTCTGCGAAGGAATATTTGTTTCAAAATGGCATTTTACATTATGACGATGCTTATTCTTTGGCGTTTAAATATCTAAATGATTTTGGTGAAATTTTGAGTGATACTCTCTCTGAAAGATTTGCTTTTGTTTTCATTGATGAGATGCAGGATACAGATTCACATCAAAATGAGATAATTAATGAAATTTTTGATAAATCGAAAGTTGTTGTACAAAAATTCGGCGATGTAAATCAATCTATATACGATAGTAGTGTAAAAGCAGAAACAGTGTGGGATGTCAGCGATGATTGTTTAAACATTAGCGGAAGCAAAAGATTTTCGAACAGAATCGCTGATATTGTGAAAAGATTCTGTGTTAATAAACAGAATGTAAGTGGGAATTCCTCAATTGAAGATATTCAACCGACTATTTTACAATTTGATGATGATACAATTGAATTCGTTTTACCCACTTTTGCAGAAATCATAAGCGAGCATAATTTAGGCGACAAGATAAACAAATTCAAAGCAGTGGGGTGGGTTGGTGCAAAGAAAGAGAATAAAATAACTTTAATCTCATATTTTCCGAATTTCCAGAAAAAATCACAATTGAAAAAGTCGAACTTTAATCATTTAGGTGAATATTTGCAAAAAAGCGATGTGGAAAATGTAAATTATTATAGAAAAATGATAATTAATGTTTTGTTAAAAGTTTTAAGGCTTCTTGATATAAAAAATGAAATGAATTCACGTTTTTTTACCGAAAGGTCGTTGATTCAATATTTAAATATGAAAGATAGTGATTTTTACTATGAATTTAATCTAAAAATGGGGGAATGGTGTTTAGAAATCCATAATAAAAATAATATTTTTGCTGAATTAAAAGACTTTATTGAAAATGATTTTTGTCCATTTTTTGAGACTACCAATCTTAATAATATTAAGGATCTTTTACAGAATGACTCTTTTTTAAATGGAGAAAGTCACCAATTTCAGCATTCAAATATTTATAGTGATGCGTCAAATATCGATATCGAAGTTGCTACCGTTCATAGTGTGAAAGGAGAAACACATACTGCAACATTATATCTGGAAACATATTACAATAGGGGCTTTGACATAAAGAGAAGTATCGATTATCTTAAAAAGAACACCGATGGAGGAGTATATATTCAAAGCTTAAAAATGGCATACGTGGGTATGACAAGACCTACTGATTTATTGTGTATAGCAGCGCACAAAGATAGTATCAGTGGAAACGAAGATTTTTTGCAAAATATGGGGTGGGCCATAAAGAACATTTGCAATAACGAGCAGCCAGAAGAAGGAATAAAATCAAATTACCAATCTACTTTGACAAAATGATTGGACTTACAACAAATGAACAAACATATGGTAGATTCAAAATTAAAAGAACTCATTCTTAAAAAGCCGAATAGATACACGCCCTCAAACCAAAATATGAATCTACCAGACCTCATCAAAACCGGAGAATCCGACACCGTCGAATTCAAAGAAAAATTCGATGACCGAACCATCGAATCCGCAGTAGCTTTCGCCAACACAAAGGGTGGCATAATCTTCGTCAGGGTATCTGATAAAAATAACATTAAAGGCATCGAAATCGGAAAAGAAACCATCAGCCAGTGGGTAAACCAAATTTCTCAAAGTACTGACCCTCGTATCATCCCTGAAATTGAAAAAATCCGGATCGATGGAAAAACAGTCGTAGCGGTGGAAATAAAAGAAAATCCAATCAAACCCGTTTCAACAAAGGGTAAATGCCTGAAAAGAGTGGACAGCAGCAATCGCGCCATGACTGCCCAGGAAGTTACGCAGATGCACCTGCATTCCGCAGGAATGAGCTGGGACAAATATCCTGCAAAGAATGCCAGCCTTGAGGATATTGACAGCGATAAAGTAAAAAGATATATCCAAAAAGCAAAGGAAACCGGCAGGAAGAAGATCGGGGGCGATGAAGAGCCAATGCAGGTTCTTGAAAAAATGAGCCTGATAACTGAAGGACAGCCCACATGGGCAGCAATTCTTCTGTTTTCAAAAGAGACAAATAAATTCATTTCTCATGCTGCGATACACTGTGGACGGTTCAAAGAAAAGAATATTGTCATTGATGATCGGATGATCGTTGGCACCGTTTTTGAGCAGATCGATGAAGCCATGGACTTCATACGCAAAAACATCAATGTCAAATTTGTGATGACCGGCAAACCGGAAAGGGACCAAATATGGGATTACCCGTTAGAAGCATTGCGAGAAGCCCTCATTAATGCCGTTTGCCATCGGGACTATACGATCTTCTCAAACATAGAAGTGCGAATCTATGACGATAAACTTATAATCAAGAGTCCCGGGTTTTTACCCTATGGCATCACACTGGAAGAACTCTACAAGCCGCATTCATCCACACTGCGAAACAAAGGACTGGCGGAAGTACTGTATGATACTGAACTGATCGAAAGATGGGGCAGCGGCATAGAAAAAATACAACAACATTGCCTCAATGCCGGTCTTCCGGAACCAACTTTTGAGGAATATCAGGGGTTTCGGGTAGTGTTTGGAAAAGATGTATATGATGAAGAATATCTCCGTGACCTGAAGTTGAATGAAAGGCAGATCAAAGCGGTGATGTATGTTAAAGGACGTGGGGCTGGGAAAATTACTAATAAAGAATATCAGGAAGTTTGCAACACATCTGAAAGAACCTCTTCACGGGATCTGGCAGATCTGGCGGCATCAGGACTATTTGAGCAAATTGGCACTACCGGCAAGGGCACGGTGTATGTTCTAAGACGCCATAAGGCGCCACAAAGACGCCACAAAGACGCCAGAACAGATTAGCAATTGATGTGGGAGTTAGAAAATATGCAAAACATAGCAAGGACGACCCGGAGCATACTCAAAAAGTTCGAAGTTCCGGGCGAATACGAGACCAGAAAGATTGTGTTCTGGTACGACAAGGGCGAGACTGCCAATGACGAGGAACTTGAGACTATCAAATCCGCCCTTGCCCGAGGAGGTATAAAGCTGCACAGGCTAAACAACAATTTCTTTGCGACAAAGAAACTCCTTGAAAAAGACGACACCGAATCGAACTATCTTATCTATTCCCGCGGACAAGAACGGGAGTATGAGTCCAACTGGTTGCTTGACATACAACTTTACTCATCAAGGTTTGAAAATAGCAAGGTATCGGATATCAAAAGCGAACTTGGCATCGAAGGCTATGACCTCGATAAATTTTTAGAGGCAAATTCCAGATTCTTCACAAGCAAGAAGAGAGTTTCGGCATTTAAACAATTCTACCAGAAGGACTGGAAGGAAGGGGAGTTTGTATTGGGCCTCCTTGCAGTACTGTCGGGTTCCTCAACAATCGATCTCAAAGAGATACTGAGGCGGCTGTTGGTAGATGACTCACTCGATGAAGAGGATAAACGTATCTGGCACAGAATCGAAAAATATGGGCTGATCGATTATTTCTGGAACATGGTAAAGAGAGATTTCAAATATTCTTTCGATAACCCAACCCTGAAAAAACTCTTCCTGAGTTTCATAATAACCCACATTGACCGGAACACAACCGTCTCGCTAAAATCATACGAACAATACATCAGCAAAAAGAGCAATGAATGTGAGATCTTCCTGCGTGGGTGGATGTATCATTCAAAAGACTCCGCAAGCTTCGACAAACACTGCCAGCAGCTATTATCTGAAAATAGAAATAAACTTGAAATAGACCTGACATCACTGCTCAACAAGCATGATGTGGACGATTATATTGAGGCGGAATCTATCGATACACTCGATAAAAATATCATCCGCAATATTGTCCGGGAACTGAACAGTGACATGGATAATTTTGATCGATACCTCAACTTGATTGAGATGAGAAAGAGAAAACACTGGTATCCACAATACAAAAACATCTACAGTGCGCTTGAAAATGCGGTGAGGCTTCACCAGTTTTCAAAGGAGCTTGAGCATGATGGCATAAAGGAGCAGAGCCTGAATGAACTCTTCAAAGGCTACACGAGCCGCTACTACTTGATGGATTGCTACTACCGCAAGTTCTATTATCACTATGATCAGGACGATGAGAAGGAGATACTTAAGAAAGACATCAAGACAAAAGTCGAAAAACTGTATAAACAGGTGCTTGACACCCTTCTTGGAAGGTGGGACGAACTTATAGGTTCGGAACTTGGAGATATTTGGAACATAGAGCTCATTGATAATCAGGATAAGTTCTACGAGATATATGTGCGTAACATCATCAGGAAAAATGATCGGGACAAGGTTGCCGTTATCATCTCGGATGCATTGCGCTATGAAACTGCCGCCGAGTTGCAACACGTGCTTAACAAAAATACAAAAGGTACGATCGAACTAAAAGCCATGGCGGGTTCACTTCCATCATATACAAAATTGGGTATGGCAAGCCTTCTGCCGCATAAAAGACTCGAATATCGGAACAAACATCTTTTTGTGGATGGGATCGATTCGGGAAACACTGTGAACCGGGAAAAGATCCTGTTAAACGGCTCCCCGGGTTCAGTGGCATTCAAGTTCAGAGATCTAATGGAACCACGAACAGGTGATGCAAGAGAAAAGATCAAAGGCAAACGGGTGATTTACATTTACCATAATAAGATCGATGCCACTGGAGATGAAAGGTCATCCGAACATGGTGTTTTCAATGCTGTGGACTCTACTATCCGGGATATCAATAAGATGATCGACCGTCTGGGCAAATCACTGAATGTGACCAAGGTCATAGTCACATCAGACCATGGGTTCCTTTACCAAAGAGAGCATCTCGAAAATGTTGATAAGCTTGAGACATCGGATTTCGACAAACTTAAAATTATAGAGTCAAACAAGCGTTTCATCCTGAGCGAACAGGACATGTCGCTACCAAACACGCACAAGTTCAGTATGGCTACGATAGTTGATTCAGATAAGCCGGTGCACCTCTACGTCCCCCTATCGGACCTACGCTTCAAATCTCAGGGTGGTGGAGTGAATTATGTTCATGGCGGAGCTTCGTTGCAGGAGATCGTTATACCGGTACTGGTATACAATCACAACCGCCAGGACTCGGATCTTGATAGGAAAGGGATAAAACACGGTAAGGTGAACGTATCGGTCATAAATCCCAATAGAAAGATAGCGAGCAGTCCGTTTAAGGTAAAACTCCTGCAAACGGAGAAAGTGACTGATAAATTAGAGCCGCTCAAATGCAAGGTTGCATTATGGGATATGGGTGGAGATGAGCGAAAAGTCAGTGATGAAAGACTGATAATTGCAGACAGCGCATCAGATGAACCTGAAGAGAGAGTTCAAAGCGTTGTTTTGAGTCTGAGCAGCGATATAGAGAACAGGATGTATTATCTAAGAGTGATCGATGACGATCCAGAAGTAGTGAAAAGAGATATATTCGATCCGATTCCTTTTGAAGTAGACCTTCTCATAGTAGATGATTTCTGATGCATCAGTGATCAGGTATATGGCAAACAACAAATCAGGATAAGTGAAAATGACAGACATTGATTCCGGCACCGAGACCGATGTAAAACTAAATACCTATTTCCAGGGGCGAGTCGTACGAAAAGATCTCACCAAACTTATGAAGGTCGGTCACAACGTCCCGGTCTATGTGCTGGAATACCTGTTAGGGTCCAACTGTGCTACGGATGATGAAGAACTCATTCGAGAAGGAGTCCGGAAAGTTAAAAACATCTTATCTGAGAACTACGTCCGCCCGGATGAAGCCGAACTGATCAAATCAAGGATAAGAGAAATCGGATACTACACGATAATAGATAAGATAACAGTCCGGCTCAATGAAAAACGGGATGTCTATGAAGCTGTGTTCTCCAATCTCGGGATCACAAAGATAGAAGTTGAACCGGAATATGTCAAAAAGTTCAGTAAACTTCTTGGAGGCGGTATCTGGTGTATTATCAAGATGGAATATTCAACTGAATCATCACAATCCCCCTTCATAATCTCCAGTCTAAAACCAATCCAGATACCCAACATGAACATAAATGAGTTCATAGAACAGAGGAAGAACTTCACAAAAGATGAGTGGATAGATGTCCTTCTAAGAACCATCGGAATGGAGCCCACGCAACTGGAATATCCGGTAAAATGGCATTTGCTGGAACGTCTGGTTCCGCTTGTTGAAAATAACTATAATCTATGTGAACTTGGACCGAAAAGTACCGGTAAATCTCATGTATACAAAGAGATCTCCCCCAACACCATATTGATATCGGGTGGACAGACAACTGTGGCAAATCTATTCTATAATATGGGTACAAGACAAGTGGGACTCGTAGGATTATGGGATGTTGTCGCTTTCGACGAGGTCGCCGGAATAAAGTTCAAAGACAATGAGGGGATACAGATACTCAAAGATTACATGGCATCCGGTTCCTTTGCCAGAGGAAAAGACCAGATAAATGCAAATGCATCCATTGTATTCGTAGGCAACATTAACCAGAGCATCTCGTCATTACTCAAAACATTCCATCTTTTTGCGCCGTTTCCTGAAGCTATGAATAACGACAGTGCGTTTTTTGATCGGATGCACTATTATCTGCCAGGATGGGAAGTCCCAAAATTCAGACCCGGACACTTCACTGATAGATATGGGTTCATCGTGGACTACCTTGCTGAATTTCTAAGGGAGATGAGGAAAAGGTCATTCAGTGACAATATGTTCGACTACTTCAAGTTCGGAAACAACCTGAATCAGAGGGACGTCATCGCAGTTAAAAAAACATATTCCGGACTGATGAAATTGATCTACCCCGATGGGAATATCTCCAAAGAGGAAGCGCAGGAGATATTGGAATATGCGATGGTGGGCAGAAGACGGGTTAAAGAGCAGTTAAAGAAGATCGGCGGGATTGAATTTTTTGATGTTAATTTCTCTTATATCGATAACGATGATTTTACCGAACATTTCGTAACGGTTCCGGAAAGTGGGGGGAACAAGCTCATTCCTGAAGGGCAGGGCAAGCCAGGACAGGTTTATGCGGTTTTAGGAACTGCTTCGGGTAAGATTGGGGTATACAAGATAGAGCTGCAAGTAGTTTCAGGTTCCGGAAAATATGAAAAATCCGGTCTTGGTTCAAATCAGAAAGCTAAAGAAGCAACCAAAACCGCATTTAACTACTTCAAAGCAAATGCAAAATCAGTTAGTCAAAGCATACAAACAAAAGAAAAAGATTACCACATGCACGTGCAGGACCTCACCGGAGTAGGGATGTCTGAGGATCTCGCTCTGGCAGCTTTCCTCAGTTTGTGTTCAGGCGATTTAGAGAAGCCAATACAGGAACAAACCGCAATATTGGGTACAATAACTATAGGTGGATCTATTAGTACTATAGACAATTTATCAGACCTCTTGCAGGTTTGTCTTGATGCTGGAGCGAAAAGAGTTTTAATCCCCATGTCTGCAGCATCAAAAATACCGACGGTGCCGCCAGATATATTTAGTAAATTCCAAATGTCGTTCTATAAAGATCCTATCGATGCAGTGTATAAGTCGTTGGCATTGCACTGACTTGTTTCGGGCAGAGTGACAATCAAAATTCGACCGATCTTGTTATGGTGCCCATATCCACTGGTAGTACCGTAACGCCATAAGACGTAAGTTCATCGAGATAATCAGCATACTTCCGCACAGCCGAGTAAACTTTCTTAGAAAAACTCACATCTTTCATTTTATCTTTTATATCCCATATCGTGGTTTTATCAAGATAACAAGATGCTTTTGCGGTTAATATCTTGAATAAAACTTCATCAATCACATGAGTAGTGATCACGCCATCGATCAATCCGCATTCTATCCTGTTCAGAAAGTTTGAGCAACTATCGCCATACAATAAGTGGTCAAGAGCATTATAAATAAATATATTTACATCTATAAAGATTCTGTCATCTCGATCGTATTCAGGCAGTCACATCCACACCATCCCTTTGGTGCCACAGTTCATCCAATTCTTTGGTCGTCAATCGAGCGTTTTTTATGATTCCCCGGACCTGATCCGTCATCGACTTCCTGATGATAATCGTATGCTTCGGTATCATCACTTCAATCGAACCTTTGTCCAACCCTGCGATTACCAACACATCATGAGGGACCGTAATCCCCTCTTTTGTGAGGACACAATCATTTACAACCTGCATAATTTCCTCCGCATGTTTGTGTTATTGTTTGAGTCAGCTGCTTTATAACATTATGCGCTCAGGGAAAGATCGCTTCAAAGCGTTTACAACCCCCTGAGGTCAAACATACTCACCATGCCACACGTAATGGAGATGCTTGGAACCTCGCGGGTTACGGTCGCGGATGGGAAGGTCGTCGATGTCGGCAAGTCCCGTATCAGGTGGTGCCCGCTCTTTGACAAGCTTCACGGCATCAAGGAGATCACAGAGGATGCGGTTCGAACGAACATGGAGTTTCGGATAGCAGAACTTGGAATGTTTACGAAAGCTCGCAACCTCGATGTGGATGTCTTCGTGAACTTCGGCGCATCAGAGGTGATGATGACCGGGCTTCGCACCGGGCTGATCGACACAACGGTTACAGCCTGTGACGGCGCGGGCACGGTCATAACAGACAATCCGGGGCTTGTTCAGGGCATGGGCGCACAGATCTCAGGGCTCGTCGAGACCGAGCCGATACAGGAGATCATCGACGGGATCAGGGAGCGCAGCGGAACCGTAGTCGATCCGGATGCCGCGAGCATCGATCCTGCCGTTGGTGTTTGCCATGCATCCGAACTTGGATATCGGCGGATTGCGGTTACCGTCATCGATCCTGCGACCGCGCTTCTGATCAGGCGGATCGAGTCCGAACTCGGCATAAAGGCGATCATCATCGCTGCGCATATCACAGCGCTCTCCCGGTCCGAGGTGCAGGATCTTCTGGATCTGGTCGATATCGTGACCGGTTGCGCATCCAAGCACGTTCGCGATCTCGTAAATCCGCTGGCGCAGGTCGGAACCGCGATACCGCTCTTTGCGCTAACGCAAGCAGGGAAGGAACTCGTAATCGAGCGGGCAAAGGAGATCGAAACGCCGGTGCTGATCAATACGATGCCGCTTCCGGTGCTGCCAGAGCAGAAGCAGCCGGCTGGGTGGGAATTGTGAGCAGGGGCGGTGGCGAATCGGTGTTGGTAAATATAGGTAGAATTGAATATCTACCGGACAGAGGTGAAAAATGCAATCAAAATCGATATTAGATTACATAGTTTTTGGAACCGGGCTACGGTATCTCCAAGATGCTTCGGAGAATTGGTCCGTGCATGAGAATAATTATGTATTAGACAACATCGACCGATTCTTTGCTAATTTAGATAAATTTGACCTGCCAGTCACTCAGTGTGCAGCTTATGAGTTACGCCAGTTCAGGGATGAATTGACACAATCGGATACCGATCATAGACTTTCAGCTGGCGAAGCGTCTGAACTCAGAAAAATTATGCGTGATGTGAGAAAGACGCTTTTCGCGGAAGCAGAGGGGAATATATCTTTTATCGTAACTGACAAGAGAATCGATGTCAACAAGCTCCTTTCGGATGTGCCTGCTTTAATGGCTCCCGACATCTTTGACGCACTGCCTGACATTGCTCAATGTGACTTCATCGAAGCAGGGAAGTGTATCGCATTTGAACGTTCTACAGCCGCCGCATTTCACTTACTGCGAGGAACTGAAGCGGTATTGCGAGACTTTTATTGTTCTATTGTGAAAAGAAATCGTGCTAACCTCATGTGGGGACCAATGGTTGAGTCTCTCAGGAAGCGTAGGCAGTCACCACCCGCGCCACTTCTCGATAATTTGGACAATATCCGACGCTCATTTCGGAACCCCACACAACACCCAGACAAGAGCTACGATATCCAAGAAGTACAGGACTTATTTGGTTTATGTGTCGATGTAGTCAATCGGATGGCGGGATCATATCGATAAAGACTATTTAAGCAGTGGAGACACCACGTTCACAGTAGGTGGATAACGATGCGGATGTTTACGGCGGTATTGCATAAAGAAGATGGGATATGTGTGGCAGAGTGTCTGGAAGCTCAGAAGCGAATGAGCACCGAACAGCAAGTCGATCGCGATTCATTAGACAAAAAATCATTGCTTTACCCCGTCCCCGATCACCATCAGCGCATCGAGGGACGTGACCACGCCATCCCCATCGACGTCCGCCTCCTTACTCCATTCGCCGCGGGCAGCCATCTCAAGCACAATTACGGCATCTGCCGATGTGAGCACTCCGTCGCGGTTCAGATCGCCGCGGGGCGATGTTACGGTTATTAGCCGGCTCACCTGACCTGCTGCCCCCTTATCATCAGTCACAGTCAGACTCACGACATAGTAGCCTTCCGTTTTATAAGAATGCGTGATCATCGTATCTGTTCCGGTTGTTATGTTCCCGTCTCCAATATCTCCGAAGTTCCAGCTGTATGCAACGATGTCCCCTTCAGGATCCGGATCGCAGGACGCTGATGCATCGAAAGTAACCGTGTCCATGGTTCTCAGGCTATCAGGAGAATAAGTGAAGTTTGCGACAGGAATCTTGTTGATATCCACGATCGCTGCAGTATGGTTGCTGTTTCCTGATCCATCCACCGCAACAACGGTAAGCGTGCAGCCGCCCGAGTCCATCGTAGCAGTATCGAGCTTGAATCTCGGATTACAGCTTCCGGAATCATTTACCGCGGCAAGCCTATCATTCACATAGAGTGCAGCATGACCCGTGCCGGTGCTGCCGGTATCGCTTATGCTCACATCCATCAGAACTCTGCCCGATACGGTAGCACCTGGGCAAGGGGCTATTATAGTTGCTACCGGCGGCGTCGTGTCTTCGGGCGTCTCTTCGACGTAAATATTGTCCCAGGCACTTGTTGCGTATTTATCGAACAGCAACACGCTTGAGAGGCTTCCAGTGCGTTCCGGGAGGTCTAATGAAAGTTCCAGCCTGTTATTCAGATATACATGCATCCTGCCAGCATCGTTGTCCACCACCAGTTTGAAGTTGTACCGCGTTTCCCGGGAGAATGGATAGCTCTTATAAACACTATCACCCACCCCGGTTTCGGTGTCGTACCAGTAGATCACGAACGTTTCATCATCGGTCTTTGCATTAAAGCCGTACGATACAGCGTGTGGTACGCTTCTATCCTGCGTGACTTCGACACCAGTGTATGAACTCCCGGATTTGTCTTCGACGATCTCAAATACGCCTGCCACGACCGCACTTTCCGTTGAGAAGTCCTGATCGATGTATGCGTAGGATCCGGTGCCTGCAGGGTCATCCAGAACCAGCACGCCGTTTCCATCGAGATCGGCGATATAGCAGTCTGTCGAGGAACTCACGTACCACACGCCTGAGGAGAAGAGTATATTCTCGAACTGATCGTTTACGATGCAGCCTTTCGTAGCACGGACATTGTCAAAAGCGGCGTATATCGGAGCGTCTCCTGCCTCGCTCGCACCAAAGCCGATGTCGCCTTTCTTATTCACATCATCGATCACCGATAGAATCGCATATTCGCTGGTCGATGGGGAGTTGACGTACACGGTTATGCGATCTCCTTCAAACCCCACCTTGAGGTGGCACCAGTAGTGGTTCGCAAGATCGCTTACGATACCAGGAGGCAGTGGCTTTCGACCCAGACACACCAGTTCATCCGGCGGGATGACAAGGTCGCCATTCGCATCGTATATCCGAAAGACGAAGACCTCGCCGGTCCATCCGCCATTGTTCTCTATACCCACGCCTGCTATGTACGCTCCGCCGTAAGGGTCGGCATTACTCATAATTATAGAATCCCTGCCAAGAATATATGCATGAGCAGCAGAGCCTTCGGTTCCAGGGTCTATGAATGCGATATCAGCCTCTACCGTGTAATCGGTCCAGCTGGATGTCCCTCTCATCTGGGCGACCGGGTCATAGCCATCAGGAGCGGGAGAGGTCGTCCGGAGATAGTTGTTGCTGCCGGTGTGTATATGCCAGTCGCCTTTGGTCGGCGACCATACTGCGAGAGAGAAGTCAGTATCCTCAAAATCGTCATCGAATTCATTGGTGATCTTGTTTTCAGGTTCTGTCCAGTAGTTGTTCTCGTCTATGTTGTCTGATATTCCTACACAAAGGTCATACGTGCCGAGGGGCAGGTTATTGAATTTCAGCGTGTAGTTTCCTTTGGCGTGTTCATTCATTGTGAAGGGTTCTTCGAGTGGGATCTTGCTGCCTTCTCCCTCGAGATACGCGGAGAATCGGTCTTTCCAGAGTCCTGTCAGATTCTTACCTGAAGAGCCGCCAGCACGGCTGTTGTCGTAGTATGCTGACGTGTCTACTGCTAATGTTCCGTTAACCATGGTCAGCTCGGCAGAGTTTATGGCTGCGGAGATGGTTGGGAAGTCGCAGTCCTTGCCAAAACCGTAGCGGTCTTCCCAGAAGAGCCCATGGAATGGGTCTGAGATGTCATATTTGAAGGGCATAACACTCCAAAGCTCGCCCCAATCACAATCACAAACCTCGCACGGGTTTTTATCATCTATCGCCATGCGATACCATGTTATCAATTGCTCATCAGTCAATGGTGAGAGCGAGCAATCGCCGCAGTATGAACCCGAGATTTTGGTGTCGTAGGTGTGGTATCTGTTTGCAATGCCGAGTCTAACATGGTTGCCGTCCCAGTTATTCTTGAGAGAGGTGGAGAGATTCCAAAGATATAAATCGTTCACGCCGTCTTGATCATATTCTGATCTTCCAAATGGATAATATGCTTTATGCTGTGTGTAAACGTGCGAGGGTATGGGCTGCTTTCCTTCGAATAAGGGATCGATCCAAAGGTGTGTTCGATGGATTTCATGCCTATGCCAATCTATTATTCCGCCCCACTGATCATATGCCACCCTATACAGTCGATCTCCAATATTCTGTACCCAGACGAATATCGGCTCATAATCATATTCATGCGATGCGACTGGGTCTAATGGATCCTGACACCGCCAATATCCAAAATACTGTATCACATACGCATCAAACTCAGCATAAGGATCATATCCCTTGACAACCCGATAATAGGCGGCATCAGGGCACTGGTCAGCCCGGTTATACAACCTTGGTTTATACATTTCTGCTACTCGTGATGCATTATATGCTGTGCCCGGAACAGGGTCACTTCCCCAGCCAGTCCAGTTACCGGGAATGCAAAATCTGGAATGATTATTTGTGCCGAAAGTATCGATGGAGCTTACCGATGGTGCAGATCTTTCCCACACTTCGCCGATTGTGGCAGCACTTGTTCTATAAACTCCTTTTTCAACATAATATACCTGTATGGGGTAGATCCAGTTGTAGTCATAATATACCAGCTCGTTTCCTTCTATTTCGTTTGGTCCGGGATTTATGCTCAATAACGTCTTGTTTTCAGGAATTTTTATTTCCAAGACATCCAACCCGATGGGGGCGTATGTGGCAAGTTTATAGGTGTATCTGCATTTTCCAGTCACAAAACTAGTGGCATAGTCTCCTTTGAGTTTGAAATTTACAACAAGGGTTTCTGGTTCTTCCGTGATTTCTATGTCCTGCACATCTTGTAAAAACAGGTCTTCTACGCCTTTTTCAACGTCTTCGATGTTTCTTCCAAGCCGATCCAGCTCATACGACATATACCCTGCGAGATGGCCGGGTACATACATTCGCCATTCTACTGATGCTGTGGTCTCGTTCAGGATTGTTATTGCCAGATTGTTTGAAGGATCCCTTACCGAAGATGTTATAATCCACTGATTTGTTAACATAAAATCATACGTTTCAGGTACTTTATATTCAGATTCTGGTTCTGACTTTCCTGCTGCTATGTGATTACTTATAGTCGTAACCTTCTCTTTAATTTCATGATCCACCCCACCGATCTCATTCTGGACATGTTCCACGATTTTTACAGTCCTATTTGATTGTGTGTTCCATCTAGCGTTTTTGATGAGAGATGCTAATCTCAAACGTGGGATCCTCTAGAGTCG
>JGI12150J12686_100501_pt1 | contig 17258 bp, 21 predicted proteins | sample ANMFosRound1_FD_12686 | JGI IMG/M metagenome (IMG submission 12686)
AACGCATCACAAAGGATGCGTTAAACGGAGTGCATATCAAAAGAGTGTACGATGTATTGACCCTTTATTTGGCAAATGAAATGGGGTACGATCTATTGACCCCTTCCAGTTACATGGCGTGGCTAAAAAGTAATATGTCTATTTTCAGGCAGTTTGTACACGAACGCGAACTGAAACGTAGACGCAAGGACGAAAATCTTGAGCAGAGGACATTTTTTGGGGCTGTGAAGGAGTTTGCTACGTTGATGGTTGAAATAGATTCTTTTGAGGCATTTGTACAGAAACGATTGAGGATGATTAAGAAGAACTGGAAACACCTCACAGAGTTCTATTTCATAGAAGACGCGCCAGCAACCAATAATTCGATCGAGAATTACTATTCAACAAGTCTGAAGACACATAGGAAGAAGCAACTCAGGACTGAGAGGGGAATTAAGAACCAGATGAAACTATCAGCGATGAAACGGGCAGGGATATTGAGTAAGTGCAAAAAGACGCTTCTGGAGGTATTTTTAATGTTTGTGCCGTTTCTGGATACTGGCTGAGGATTTTTTTAGTCGTGAATGGTGTGTACGTGCCATTAGCTGTGGCTATCGATTTTTTATTAGTGTGTGGTCCGTTTTCGTGGTTTTGTTGGGGAAATGTGGTAAGTATAGTGAGGATTCTCTGGTCATGGACTTACTTACATCTAGGTGAGGGGAGTTGGGTGGGCGCGGTGGTCGGAAAGTTTGGATATCACTAGATTTTTAGACAGTGCCCATTTCATGCAACAGAGTTTAATGCATTGATGGCAGGTAAAGCCGGAGTGGGTCAGGTTGAACTTGATGAGATGTGGACATTCGTAAAAAAAAACAAAAAAACGTGGACGAAGGAGCAACAGATACAGATTTCGAAGGCGATGCATGGATTTATGCCGGAATCAAGCGAGATACAAAGTTTGTAGTGGGTTTCGCGGTAGGAAAAAGAACCCAGAATACCTGCGACCGTTTTATGATGCGCATAATGGGTGGGATGGAACTACCCACCCAATCTAATCCAATTGAGTTCTATAGTGATGGGAATGACCAATATAGCAAAGGATTAGAGAAGATATACAATTCTACATGCTACAGGTATGGCCAATTGTCAAAAATAAAAAGTGCTGGCAGATTAACGAAAATAAATCGCCAGTGGGTCGTGGGTGAAGGAAATCTTGGCGATATCCAGACATCGCAGATAGAGAATATGAATGGAGTTGCGAGAGGCTGCCAGAGCAATTTGGTGAGAAAGACAAAATGCTTCGCAAAGAAAGTCGAACGAGTCGATAAAATGTATGAAATGTTTCAGATGTATCGAAACTTCATGAAAAAGGATAAAAATAAGATAACTCCTGCTATGAAAGAATATCTTCAAGACGCGCCTTTGGATTGGGTTGATTTTTTGAATTTAAGTTATCAGACATAAAGTAGTACACTACCGATTTATCGGACTACATGTGATATCTAATATAAATAGGTCTGGCGATTCTTGTACATATATTCACAGGCAGCCCCGCAAGTGCGATCACAAGCGGCGCCCGGGCAAGCCATCCCGATTCTACGCATCCGCAATCACCTCTCGTATCGCGAGCAGATCCAGCTTCGACTGCGGCAGTATCATCTTCCTGAGCGGGTCAACGAAGAGTATGTTCTTCTTGACCAGAAATTCCTTGGATATCTCATCCACTTCGTTCATATCGATTGTTTCACGATCAACAAACTTATTTAATGATTCAACTAAGTTCTCATAACTTACACTGTATTTAATATCTTCTATGATTATCTCGCCGCCCAGCTCGTTGATTCTCTTGAGTATCGTTTCTATCTCACCAGTTCTGAGTACAAGCATCTCCCTCGCTTTCTCTTCCCGGTTTTCGTAGTTCATAAGTTCGATTAAATATACCGGCTTGCCACCACAGTACTCCCACGCAATCGCATTCTCATCATCAGTGAAACCATGTATCTTAAGAAACGCGGCCGTCGTCTCATAATCAAAATCATCCACCAGTAGATACCTGCACCTGCCTTCGAGCATCGCCTCACTGTAAACACCCTCCATGAAAAGCGAGTCGGATGTTGCCACGAATACGTGTGCTAAATGCAACTCCTTTGTCAATCGTACAAAGAAATTAAAGAGTTTGTAAATCAGCAAATCATCTACTTTCAGGTCACCTATCACCTGCAACTCGTCAATCACCAGTACAGGAGGGTAATCATCATTGTAAAAAGCTCTGAGAACTGTTTCTATGTAAACAAAAGCATCTTCTACCTCCTTTTCCTTGAATAACTTTAAGAACATGTCCTTTGGTATTGGAATTCCGGAGTAGCTCTCTGGCAGAACATTCGCTACGGGTTTGAGAAACTCCTTTATTCGTTCATATCTTGCAGCGTGTTCTACGTCAAAGAGAACTTTTATAAATTCGTCGTAGTTACTGATGAACCGCCCCCTCAGATTTATGTAAAACACTTTCTGACTTGTGGGTAGGTTTTTTATCAGATTATTGATAAGTTCGGTCTTGCCGCTATTTATCGGTCCGTAGATGAAGGTGATTAATGTCGGGTCTGTGTTGAGTATTCTTGCAAGCTCCATCGTCTCCTTCTCGCGGTCGTGAAATGCGATTCGTTTCATCTTCGTTTCCTCCATAGATATACTGCCAACAGCCCCATAACTGCGACCATCAGCCCAAAGCCCGGCACCACGAGCTCCCGCGCTTTGGATTCAGAAGCTGTGGGGCGATCCGGCTCAACGATTAGGGTGAGCGTCTCGTATCGTGTCGGGGACTTCGGACTGCCGTCGAACTGGTAGTACACCTCGCTTACGATATTGTGCGTTCCGATCTGGTTGCCTGTGAGGTGGACCTCGATTGACCGCACATTGTCGCCGGATTCGATGGTCTGGGTGCAGGTGTAGATTCCAGATCCGGCTTTCGCGAATGAACTGCTGGTGACCGAGACACCAGACGGCGGCTTTAAGATCAACTGAACTGTCATCGGGGGGTTTCCGATCGGGTTGACTGCTGATAGCGTGAAGATAGCGTCCTCGCCTTTGTTGATCGTGGTTCTTGTGGTTCCGAAATAGACGCTTGGTCCGGCTCGCTCGACTGTTATCAGGAGTTCTTCGAAGACTCCGTTTGATTTTGAGTCGATTGCTCTGACTCTAATCATGTGCTCACCTATCGAGAGGGGATTTGTTGTTACGGTGTACGTTCCGGCTTGGTTTTGGGATTCGAGTGTTGTTCCGTCGAGCATTATTTTTATCGAGGTGACTCCGCTGGGGTCGTTTGCTCCATAAGTTATCTCTACTTTTTCGCCTTCTTCGAGGATTTCGTTGTTGTTCTGTTCGAAGATAGCTGGCTTATCGATGCGTATCGCAGGTGGTAAGACATCCGCGGTGGCCAGGTGTGCGGTTATCGATTCTGTAACTCCAGATGTGACGTGTACTGAGGTTAGCCACTCAGCGTAGCCATTTTTTTCTAATTTGAGTGTGTGTGAGCCGGGCGAAGCGTCTGAAATCGTTGCAGGGGTTGGGCCTTTGTATGCGCCGTCGAGATAGATGTCCGCGCTGGAGGGGGCGGAGGAGACTGAGATGGAGCCGGTTGTGGGTGTTAGAGTAAGTGTGGGCGTAGGGGTTGGGGTTCGGGTAGTTGTTGGTGTTGGAATGGGTGTGGTAGTTGCCGGAGCAAAGGCATACACGTAGTTGTCATCTGAGATTATGTAGACTATGCCACCAGACACGGTAGGAGAATAGACATGACCACCTGTTTTGTATTTCCATTTCTCTGTGCCTGTGAGCGCATCTAACGCATACACGTAACTATCTGTTGAGCCTACATAGACCGTGTTACCAGACACAGCAGGAGATGATACGACCTTATGCACTGTTTTGTACTTCCATTTTTCTGCACCCGTATCCGCATCAAGTGCATACAAATAACCATCATTTGAGCCTATGTATACAGTATCCCCTAATACAGCAGGAGAAGAAAAAACGTAACTGCCTGTTTTGTATTTCCATTTCATGATACCGGTGCCTGCATCCAGTGCATACACGTAATTGTCCCGTGAGCCTGCGTATATTGTGCTACCGGATACAGCAGGAGAAGAGTGAATAATGCCACCTGTTTTGTATTTCCATTTTTCTGTGCCCGTGGCTGCATCCAGTGCATAGATATAATTATCCCACGAGCCTATGTATACAGTATCGCCCGATACAGCAGGGGAAGAAGCGATATCTCCGCTTGTGTTATATTTCCATTTTTCTGCGCCCGTTGCTTCATCCAGTGCATACACACTCCCATAACCAAGCCATCGTATGCCAATATAAACTGTACCGTCTAACACTGTCGGTGAACATGGTAGAGCAATACCTATTTCATATTTCCATTTCTCGGTGCCCGTAACTGCATTCAACGCGTATAAATACCACGGTGGATGGGTGCCGAACTGATCCTCGGCGCCTATATATAGAGTGTCACCTGAAACAGCAGGAGACGACCAGATACATCCGCCTATTTTGTATTCCCATTTTTCAGTGCCTGTAGCAGCATCCAGCGCATATATATATCCGTCACCCGAGCCCATATAGATCGTATCACCAGATATAACAGGAGAAGACCGATAAGATGAGACTGAACTATTCATTTTAAATTTCCACACCACCTCAAGCGGTGGCTCCACGATTTCACCAGCCACGCCAGTATGCTGTGGGTCGTGTCCAAACATGGGCCAATCTGCAGCACATGTTATTGGTGTGAGTGACATCAACATGAAAAAAATAAGCCATTTCTTATTCAATCCATGCCACCTTTTAACTTTCTGGCATAAGTGGTGCATCGTCGTTCATCATCCGTTTGTATTCTTCAATTAACTCCGGCATACTAATCTTTTCAAGTTCGGTAGTCAGATCTTCAATCTGTCTTGTAAGTTTGTTAAATGCAACAGTGAAATCGTCATCAGAATCACGAATAACGGCGTTTTTATGCGATATCTTATATTGGTAATCTTTTAGTAGATAATCTAGTGCTACAATATTATTGTAAGTTTTGTTGTTTATTCTATAAAGTAGAATTATGGCACCGCTTCTTATCGCAGATTCTATTGTCTGTGCTAATTCTAACACATTTTCTGAAAAAAATTGAGTGGCTTCTTTATCAGATAACTCTACGTTTTCTTTAAGGGGGTCGTTAGTCCAAACATACCATGCATAAACTACTCGCTGCAACGTACCAAGAAGGGGTAAATAATGTTCATGCAAAAATTTTATTGCAGTTTCTCTTTTCAGCCTTTGTTCCAATAGCCATAATGAAACAAAACCTGTAGCTAACGCTCCAACCACTACACCAAGTATACCTAGGATAATCAGATTATTTGAATTTGCAACGATGTAATTACCTGCACCTGTGCTGCTGTTATTATCTGGCAGTGCTGCGCTTGATAAGCATAGCCAAGATACGAATATTGTCAATGCAAGCAAAACCAAACCCACCCCACGTTTCAAATCGAACCTGCTCGCTTTAAATCTCTTTTTGATCGTAGTCGGAAGAATGATCATACTACTTCTGTTCATTTTTATTGCGGTTTCCATTTCAGTCCCCATCATCACCCCAACAACCCCCTGATCACCACAGCCAGCGGCATCCCAGCCTCATCCACAACCCTGACAGGCGAACACCTGTCCAACCCTCCGCCTCGCCTCTTGAGGCATCCTCTCACCACCTCTTCTGGCGATGCGATCTTAAGTAACCATGCGATCATTCCTCGAGCAGTCCCGCCGCCACAAGCGCGCTCCGCAGTTTCTGCTCGTTCTGCGCGTCCATCGGTGCAAGTGGAAGCCGCAAGGGTCCGGCTGCACGACCGATCATGCCGGCAGCGGTCTTCACAGGGATCGGGTTCGTCTCGATAAACATCGCCCGCACAAGCGGAGCAAGCTGGTAGTGCAAACGTCTTGCCTCGTCGCGGTCGTTTTCGAGTATCGCGTTTACGAAAGCAACCGTCTGCGCGGGAACGATGTTTGCAATAACTGATATCACGCCAACGCCCCCAAGTGACATGATCGGCAGTGTCAGGGCATCATCGCCCGAGATCGCTATAAAATCAGAATCCCTGGTCAGTTCGATAATGCGCGATACTTGCCCCAGATCACCACTTGCCTCCTTGACGCCGATAATGTTTGGGAGCTTTGCGAGTTTTGCTATCAACGCAGGTTCGAGATTGATGCCAGTTCTCGATTTGATGTTGTAGAGTATTATCGGGATATCAACAGCGGACGTGATCGCATCAAAGTGCGCTATAATCCCATTTTGGTTCGGCTTGTTGTAATACGGCGTGATCAGCAGCGATGCATCGGCGCCCGCGTCTGCCGCATATCTGGTGAGTTCAATCGCCTCGTTAGTGTTGTTCGATCCGGTTCCCGCGATCACGGGAACGTCGGAACAGTCAACCGCTATATCGATCAATTGTTTGTGCTCTTCAAGCGTTATCGTTGCCGATTCGCCAGTCGTTCCGCAGGGAACGATACCAGAGACCCCATGCTCGATCGCATACCTGATGTTATCCCTAAACCCAGCCTCGTCGATCTTGCGATCGGACGTGAACGGAGTCATCAGCGCAGGCATAGCGCCTTTGAGGTCCATAAGCACCACCTTATAAGATCTTTTCGCGCTTTGCGATCACGTTTCTACGTACGATATAACCAGCGACCCTGTTGCGTATCGTCTTGCTGGTGATGTCCGTATGCTCGGCGACCTGCACCTTATTGGCTTCGAAGTCGGTTCCGAATGCGTAACCGCGCTTTTCGATCAATTCTTTTGCGATTTTTTTGATGTACGTTGGTCTGATATTTCCCATGTATAACATGCTGGAGCGGTCTGACATATAAATATTGCTGCAACCGGTGGCTGTCAAGTTCACCCGCATCTCAAGACCTGAAGTGCTGCCGAGAATCATGGTGACCGGAAAATAATAAAAATCCCTGACCCGGGAACCGGCTTTGGGACAATATTACTCGACCGACCCACTCGCAACCCCGCCGTGAGCTTACCCACTCGATGCCGCAGAACACTTTGACAAATATGCTCAGCCACAAATATGCTAAGTTGGGAATTGCATCCGCTAATATACTCTGCAAAAGCAGTGGTTAAGTTAATCATTTGATAAGCGTATGTACCGCTATGTTTATATACTTATCGGTCAATCTCATCTTATGCCCTCCAAACAGCGCGGTGAGGAACTCAGAAAAATCATAAAGAGTGTTCGGGATGGGACATTCGAATACGATAGCAAAGAACCGGTAACAACCGACTGGGCGCAATATGACCATGCGCAGATCTACGAGATGATTTACTATCTAGATAACATAAGGGATCTCGTCGATGAGGCGGATGAACGGATAAAAAAGAGAACACCCCCCAGAAAACGGGGACCCGGCAGACCGCCAACTGATCCAGCCGACGTCGCCAAAGCCCTACTGTTACAAACGTACGTGAGCTCATCAAATAGGTTGGCTGAGGGGTTTTCGCTTCTATTCCAGGAGAAATTGGGCATAGGCTGCCATTTTTCTTACAAAACAATAGAACGCGGATATGATAAAGGGCTGGTAAACAAAATTCTGGATGAAATCGTAGTAATAACCAATGAAAGCGTAGAGGGTAAAGAAGATACTTTTTCGTTCGACGGCACTGGATTTAGTGCCTCAAATAAGGAGAATTACGCACGATTTGCGACAAAAACAGAATTCTAAGAAGGGCAGCAAGAAATCAAAGTCTGTGAGCAAAGAACAGGCAGATGACAGCTTCCCTGAATCGAACTCTACTGCAAAGAAAGGGTTCTCTTATGCAGTCATGGGCGCAGGGGTTCTACATAAGCTAATTTCAGGCATATCCATAAGTCCAAATCACTCAGTTGGAGAAACTACGCTGTTTCCAGAGGCTTTTGATCAGACGCTCAATTGCCACCCCAACCCGGATAGCGTTCTTGGAGATGGTATTTATGGGTGTCGATGGATCACTAATCTGGTTTCGGAAAATAACGCCACGCCATACTTTCTACCCCGCAGCAACGTGACTTTCAAGAGCAAGGGAGTCATGGGGTGGTATGATATGCTTTATTCACTCTGGGAAGATCCTCAGGAGTGGTTAGAAAATTATCATATGCGTTCGATCTCGGAAACGGTTAATTCAATGGTGAAATGCCGGTTTGGTGCGCCACTGAGGAAACGGCTTGAATCGCGGAAGGAGACTGAGACGCGGCTGAAGCTTGTGGGGCACAATATTCGGAGAGTTGGGTACTTGGAGGTTATGGGTGACGTGGTACCGCACTGGCGCAGATCTGCAGGTTCATGAATTTTGTCCCAAAGCCCCGGGAACCGCATCATTAATATACCACGAGTTCCAATAGTAAGTATGGAATTCGGGATAGATTTAGATATTGCGTTCTTGCAACCATCCATCCCCTCAAAAATATCTGTTCCGAATTCCTTAACTATTCTAAGAGCAACGAGATGCGTCCGCATGTATTCATAAATGCTGCCATGAGCGCTGATGGAAAGATTTCAGCACATACACGAGAGCAGATACCAATTTCAGGAAAGGTGGACTTCCAGCGTGTTGATAGGCTGAAATACGGGGTGGACGCTATTATGGTCGGGATAGGCACGGTTCTCTCGGATGATCCGAGTTTGACGGTTAAATCAGAGAAATTCAGGAAAGAACGGCGGGATATGGGGAAGGATGAAAATCCTACCCGGATCGTTGCAGACAGTCTTGCACGCACGCCTGTGGATGCCGATATTCTCATGAGCGGAGCTGGTAGGCGGATTATACTAGTCTCAGAGTCCGCGCCGGACGTGCGTCTTGACAGACTGCGCGAGGCAGGCGCGGAGATTGTGGTTACGGGCGAGCATCGGGTTGATCTTGCATCCGCGCTCGAGCACCTCTACGAGATGGGTGTCTGCAGACTGATGGTAGAGGGTGGCGGCAGCTTGAACTGGAGCCTTCTCAGCCATGGGCTGGTGGATACGGTCTATGTCTACGTCGGGAACATGATTCTCGGCGGGGAATCGTCGCCGACGCTTGCCGACGGTACCGGGTTTTCCGGCATCGATGGTGCGTGTCAGCTCGAATTGATATCGCTTGAACAAATGGACAGGGGGTTTGTTGTAGAATGGCAGGTAAAATAGAAGCAATTGTATGTGATTACGACCGGACATTGACCGATGAGTCGCTGGTTCTCTCTGAAAATGCGGTAACCAGTCTGAAAAGCGCGAAGGATGGGGGGGTAAAGGTATTTATTGCATCAGGGAGGCGACTTCCGTTCTTGGTGGATGTGACCGCGGGACGTGGCTTTGTGGATGCCATCATCGCAGAGAACGGTGCTGTTATCTATGATCCGGTAAACGGTACAAAGATCCTGCTCGGCGAAGGGTTGGAAGAACTGAAATCCGCATTTGCGGGCGCGGATTTTGTCGAGGTTGAGGAGGTGATCGTTGCAACCACGCGCCCGTATCTTAACGATGTGAAGGAGATTATCAGGAGAAACGATCTGTCTGTCGATATCGAGCTTAACCGGGACGATGTGATGATCATGCCCAAGGGCGTTGACAAAGGCAGCGGGATTGCAAAGGCAGCCGAGATATATGGGATTAATCGGGAGAACCTCGTATGTATCGGGGATGCCGAGAACGATCTTAAGATGTTCGGAGTCGCCGGCGTCAAGGTGGCGGTTGCAAACGCTCTTGACGCACTAAAGGACGAGGCGGACATTGTGTGCAATGAACCTTATGGGGACGGCGTAACAGAGTTCGTGCGGAGTCTGGCTACGTAATATTAATAGCATCGCAGACACCAGTCACCATGATGGCTGAGATAACAGACCGGGACACTGCCCTCTTTGAGTCGGGAATCAAACTTGGTGCCCTGTATCACCAGTTCGTTGGCTCTCCTGTTAATTTAAGCACGGCAGGCAGCTTGGAAGCGGCGATCAGGGATAGTATATCATTGCAGCCGTGTGTGCAGTCGATAACAGTTGCAATCGACCGTGAAATGGTAAGAGAACGCATAAATGATTTCGGATACTGCGAACTCGAGGGCAGGATGCTTGGCGTGGAAGCGGTCATCAGATATGGTGCTGCAGTTGTACACGTCGGCATGAGATATGATGCGGAGATGGATTATCCGATGATGTCTGTGCAGCAGATTGAACAAATAGGGCAAATCGATCAAAACAAGCAAACCGAGCAGATCAAGCAGACTGAGGTGGGTTAAATGGTCTGCACCGGTTGTGCGCTTCTCTGTGATGATATTGAGATCGGAAAAAACGAGTGTAGACACGCATGCCGGATCGGGGATGCTCACATCACAAGCACCAATAAGATCGATCCGATGGTGGATCAGAGTCCTGTGGATATGGATGCTGCGATCAAGAGGGCTGCCGAGATTCTTGTGTCTGCAGAAAAACCAGTCTTTGTCGGATTTGGCAATTCGGTCACAGAAACACAAGCGATCGGCATCAAACTTGCAGAGAAGGTGGGTGCAGAGATTAAAACGTTTCACACGGGTATTTTTAACGATATCCTCAACGGAAGGGTTAAAACCTGCACGCTTCCAGAGGTGCGGGACTATGCGGACGTGATCGTCTTTTTAGGGTGTGATCCCATGAATACGCATCCGCGCCTTCTCTCCAGATACGCCTACTACCCACGCGGCGAGAAACGGCAGCACGGCTGGGAGGAGGACCGGATTGCAATCACGATCGATATTCGATTCTCACACACCGCAAGCATCTGCAAGGATGCATATACGATCGATCCGCATCGCCAGATCGAGTTTATGGACGCACTGATGGATGCGCTTTCCAATAAAGTTCCAAAAACTACGTACGACAAAAAACGGATACTGAAACTTGCAGGCACGCTTAAGAAAGCCGAGTTCGGCGTGATCTTCGCAGGAACCGGTGCATCGGCACCGCCGCGAGATGGAACCGTCCGGTTGATGGACCGACTGAACGAATCTTCCGATTTCCGTCTTCTTTTGCTTGCACCCGGATACAACCTGCGCTCGATTGCGGAGCAGTTGCGCGATCATCCGTGCGATGATGGCGACGGTGGCAGCGGCAGTGGTGGCGGCATGGATCTCCACGAAGCAGACTGCATCCTCTGTCTCGGATTCGATCTCATGAACTCGCTTCCGGCGCACGACATCAACGGAAAGATGATCGTGATCGACCCGAATGAGACCCTGACCTCGAGGTACGCGGATGTTGTGATCCCGTGCGCGGCAGGCGGCATCGATTGCGCTGGCAGTGCGGTGCGCATGGACGGTGAGGTGGTGGAGGTCCCGCTGATCCGCGAGAGCGAGCGTCTGTCTGACGGTGCGATCCTGAAACAGCTTCTCGAGGTGGTGTGATGAAGATGGAGTTTGGCGAGTTTCTTGCGGCGCCAGAGTGCGGGGTCGTGATCGTTACGTATCCTGATGTCTTCCGGACAGAAGCGGGGCTTAGGCACGGAAAGTTTAGCAGTGAGTATCAGGAGCTATCAGCGATGATCATTCTTGACCCGGAGGATATGGCGAAGATCGAGGTTAAGGGCGGCGATCTTGTGGAGGTTTTGGGTGAAGAGGGTGCAGTTGTCGTCCGAGTGAAGGAGTCTGAGAAGGAGCATCCGGGGATCGGGTATGTGCCGGAAGGTGCGTGGGCAAATATTCTTGGGGCAAGTCCGGTGTCCGCGAAGGTCAGGAGGTCGCAGCAGGAGATACCTGCGATCGAGGAAGTGTATCATAGGTGAAGAGAAGAACTGATCAGAGGTTGCCTGGTGGAAGGGATGGATTTAAGACTTGATGAGGGCGAGGGCTACCTGATTGAGTTTAAGGAGTCGATGTCTGATTCGCTTGCGAAGGAGATGGTCGCTTGTACCAATTCATCGGGTGAGCGGATATTTCTTGGCGTATCCGATGAGGGTATGGAAAAGGGGTCAACATCACCAACAGACTTGGATCTCAGGTTCAGGACATTGCACGCAAATGCGACCCGCCGGTAAGCATCGCCCTCGAAGGGCTGGCAAATGCCCTTATCATATCGGTTCGCGAGGGAACCGACAAAACACACTCCTGCAAGGATGGTTTCTTCATCCGCACAGGTCCAAGCAGCCAGAAACTGAGACGAGATGAGATTATCGATTACTATAACCATGAAGGAAAGATCCGGTTTGATGAGCAGTTCTGTATGGATTTTAAGTATCCTGACAACTTTTCGGAGGAGAGATTCCAGAGATACCTGCAGCAATGTAAAATCACCTCAAACATTCCCAGCGAGCAGATTCTCATAACCGAACTTTAACAAAATTTTGACCAAAAAACCCCCCAGAATCGGCATCGGTCGGTATCTTCTCCATCTAACATGCGCCGGAATTTGTAGGTACAACCTCCTTCACATCAAATAGCGGCACCTTAATCCCCAATGCCCTGAATATCGCCTCCAGATCCGGCTCAGGCTTGATCGGCCTCCAGATGTGCAATCGATTCTTCAGTCGTTCATGTTCATAGAATCCCTCCACCGCATTCCCAGACCTTATCGTCTCCGATAGCCCTCCAAACGAATGTTCAATCCCTTCCCGTGCAAGAATTGCCCGTAATATGGACATCAGGAGGTAGCCAAGGACAACCATAACGGTATGCGTCTCTATACGCATATCCTTGCTGTGATACACTGGATCGATAGCCATATCTGATTTTAATGCTCTGAACCCCTCTTCCACGACCCCCCGGCTCTTATAGATCGCAAGCACCTCCTCAGCCGACAACCCTGAATGCCCTGTAAAGAGAACAAAGAATCCATATCGATCTTTCCTGGATTTAATCTCATTGTAATCGGTTTGCAGCTCTGATTTACCCTTATTTTCAGTATATTTTAGGATTCTCTTAAGATTATACTTTGATATAAGCCATCTAACCTCATCCTCCTTTTTTTCACTCTTAACTGCCTGCCTGACCGCATTCACCCTCCGATCCAGAGTCTTGCACTTCTGCTCCATCAGGTCAGGATTATAGCAGATAAGCACTCTGGACTGTTTTCCATACAATACCCCCTTGATAATCTTGCCATATATCTCAGTTCTTACATTCTCCGACTTTTCATGAGAATATATCAGGGGCATGGAAGATATGTCGACTTTCTCGATGAAACGGCGCGCGCTGTTTGTCTTCATCATCGAGACGAAATAGATCCCCTGTTCCTGGAGTTTTCTCAGATATTTTATGTTATCTTTGTTTACGTTGCCCTGATCGAAGATTATAAACTTCTCCTTGATTTTTTCGGTCAAACTCTTATATCTGGTATTGATGCGGTGTATAAAGTCATCAAACATCTTAACATCCTGCATATTGCCAGGATATACCTTTGCAAAGAGCGGGATATGCTGTTCGGAAACGCCGAGGACAAGATTCACCTGCGGCAGGCTTTTCAGTTCATTCCTGCTGCTATATCCGAAACGAACCAGACCTGTTTCTTTATCCTTCCAGATTTTTATCCTGGTCGCGTCTATTATCAGATATTTCAATCCAATGGGATGGTTTTTAATGGCATTTTTTACCAGATCGTACGTTATATCATCGAGATTGTTACAAATCTTGTCCATAAATCGATACACCTCCCCCAGGTATTTCAATTCAGTAGAATCCTTCAGAACAGAGTGTTTAAGTCTAACTTCTACCAGTTTACGTTTGCTTTCAGGAAATATCGTCCTGAGGATGATTATATTTCTCAATACCCTTGCTACCCGGTCATCTCCGGTGTGCTTCTCCAGCACTCCGGTTAAGCCGATAGAGTCTGCGATCTTTTCAAGGATCATCTCTCCGCTGTAGCTGATTTCTCGCTCGTCGATGAGCGGTTTAACCTGAAGTTCGGTTAAGATCTTTACAGCATCTATAGCAGGTCCTAAATAGATGTAATCTGAGATTATCTTCTTACCCACTCTCGTATTCTTCTTCAGGGAAACGTAAGTCTTCGTTTTCCTCTGTATTATATGAACATTCCAACTCATACTGAATAGTTGGTGTATGAATTTAAATACTTTTTGGTTTGATAGTATGTGTTTTTTTGGTTCATTTTGTATACCTACACTTATTTGAATCGGCAAGATTGGTCACGTTGAAAACAGTAGCGGGCGAAGCGGCGTTTCTGCACAAAAATGTGTCGGTGGGCGGGAATTGGGTGGAAACTCGAAGGAATGGGTCTAAGGCTATTGGTTTTTGGGGAAGTGCGGGTTGTTAAACTTCAGTCATAAACCTTGGTGTGGCACAACGACAGGCTGGAAGACTACTCATGAAATGCGGGCGTCCTGATGTTCTGAGAACCCACGCGATTCTATTTTCACGCCGTAATCACCTGCGTTTGATTCAGAGGGAAGACCAAAACTCACATAATCGACCGCAAGGATTTTAGCGAGGATATCATCACGAACGTGGATAACGCCATGAAATGGCTGAAAACATACATTCCGCTCCGATATGAGATTAGTGGTGGGAAATTGCAGCGGGACGAGATACCAGAACTCCCCTACAACGCTATTAGGGGGGCATTACTCAATTCAGTCATTCACAGGGATTACTTCGAGAAGGGCGCTGTTACTATGGTTGAGTTCTATGACGACCGGGTTCACATCCACAACCCGGGCGGTCTCGTTAAAGGGATCTGTCCCAAGGAGTTCGGATTGACATCTATCTCCAGAAACCCATTTCTTCAGGGGCTATTCCACCGTGCGAATCTTGTGGAACGGAGCGGGAGTGGAATAGGCAGGATGAGGGATGAGATGAAGACCGCGGGTCTTTTAGAGCCCGAGTTTAACTGGAATGGATTCTTCAGGATTACATTCAAGCGGTCTGAGACGAGCGATCTGGAAATCGCGGCAGCGTGCGGCACAGTAAGCGACATAGATCTTTATATATCAGAGTTGATTAAAAACGGTGAGATAGTCCGCCGTCCGGATGTGGAGCGATTGCTGCAACTTTCATACGCCAGTGCTCAGAGGCATCTGGCCAACCTTGTGAAGAGAGAACTGATATTATTTGAGAGCGCTTCAAAGACGGGTAAATAGGTCCTGACCCGGAAAGGCGAGAAGTTTCTTGTATCTTTGAAGAAGAAAGGGGATGGATCATCGATGACTTGACAGGATATCCAATAGGGGGTGTTTGTGGAATTGTTGGGGGGCAACTAAGTCACTGACTAAGTCAGAAAGCAGATGTGATGTAGTAAGTGATGTAGTTCTGCGCATGAATATAATACAGGGGGGACATGATCGGAAAATCCAGTGAAATCACAGTATCCTTAAATTTTACCGCAGAATGTGAAGCATCACCGAAGGTAGCACGCGGAGAATGCAGGCGTGCCGAGATAAATTCATACTCGCCAGCTGGTGAAAATCCAGCCTGAGGAAAGGCTAGCCACCACCTCAGAACTGAACCCCGCACTCAGCCTGGTAACAGGCTGATGTGAAGCTGGGGGGATGGGATACTAGGCCACAATCGAAAAGGTGAAGGTTATAAGCCCCGAAATTCCGATGATTCTGGAAGCCGACGTTTTCTGTGTGACGGAAGGCAGCATTCGCACCACCGTTAGTCCAATCCTCCGGTCTTGGAATATAGCAGGGAGTTCTGGGACATTGCGAGGTGATGTGAGTCCAGTGGGGTCTAAGACCGTAGCATGGTATCAAACGGAGACTATGGGAACTCGGGAGACCCAATATGCTCTCCTTAATATCCCTATCGGGGAAGGAGTATGTGATATCAAGCCTATGGACGGTAAGATACTGCAAATGGCATATTGGGAGTCGGATCAGCTCGTAGTACCGTTGAAGCAGAGCAATGCCTGTGGAGGAAAGGGGCTGACAGAAGTGCGCTGGACACCAGGGGCACATCTACCACACCCAGAGGCGGGATGCGGATGACAACAAAACTGATGTCCAAAACTCTAAAAGCTATACTTGTTATAGCTTCAAAAGCTAAGGAAGACCCTAAATGCAAGTTTACATCATTAGCACACTTGCTTACAGAGGATTTCCTAAAAGAATGTAACAGGTGAGTTAAAGAGAGGAAAATCTCCTGGTGTTGACGGAGTAACAGTAGGAGAATACGCGAAAGCATTGGATGAGAATATCGCAAATCTGATAACAAGGCTCAAAGCAAAGCAGTACAAGCCCCAACCAGTCTTACGCGTCTATATTCCAAAGCCAAACGGCGACAAAAGACCGCTCGGAATCCCAGCTGTCGAGGACAAGACTGTCCAAATGGCAATCAAGAAGATTCTCGAAGCGATCTTTGAACAGGACTTTATGGACACGTCTTACGGGTTCCGTCCGAATCGCAGTTGCCACGATGCTCTAACTGAATTAGACAGGATCATTATGAACGCTCCGGTCAACTTTGTGGTGGATATGGACATCTCGAAGTTCTTTGACACAGTGGATCACAAGCGATTGATGGAATGTCTAAAGCACAGAATCGCGGATCCAACGTTGCTGCGGCTGATTAGTCGATTTCTGAAGTCTGGCATAATGGAAGAGGGAGTTTACTTTGAGACGGATCAAGGTACGCCGCAGGGCGGTGTGCTGAGCCCCGTACTCGCCAATGTATATCTCCACTATGCGCTGGACAAGTGGTTCGAGGATGAGGTGCTGCCACAGCTAACTGGCTTCGCTCGGCTTATTCGATATGCGGATGACTTCGTTGTCTGTTTCGAAAACGAGAACGAAGCCAGAGCATTTGGAGTTGCGCTGAGACGACGCATGGGTGAGTTTGGACTTACGATATCCGAAGAAAAAAGTAAGATTATCGAGTTCGGACGATGCGCATGCACGAAAGCGAAGCAACATGGCAGGAAATGCGAAACTTTCGACTTTCTCGGCTTTACGCACTTCTGCGACAAGTCCAGATGGGGCAACTTCAAGCTTGGGCGGAAAACATCACGCAAGAAGTTCAGACAGAAGATGACGGAAATGAATATATGGCTGAAGCGTATCCGAAATTTTGTCAAGCTGAAAGAATGGTGGAAGGTGCTGGGGCAAAAGTTGCTTGGACATTACCGCTACTACGGAATGAGCGGCAACTTCCGTATGCTAAAGAACTTCTACCACCAGGTCGTGAGACTCGCCTTCAAACCCATGTTCTCCAGTATCACCCCTCAAATTCACTGTTTTCACCCCATAAATAATTTCCCATAACGTCCACGCCTCTCGGTTTCCACCAGTAGAACACTTTC
>JGI12150J12686_100630_pt1 | contig 16787 bp, 16 predicted proteins | sample ANMFosRound1_FD_12686 | JGI IMG/M metagenome (IMG submission 12686)
CTGTGCAGAAACGGCTGAAGATGATTGAGAAGAACTGGAAAGGACTTACCGCATTCTATTTCGTAGAAGGGGCACCTGCCACAAATAATCTGGTTGAGAACTATTACGGGGCGAGTCTGAAGACGCATCATAAGAAGCAATTCAGAACCGAAAAGGGACTAAAGAACCAGATGAAACTCTCATCGATGAAAAGGGCTGGTATACTGGGCAAGTGCAAGGATACACTTTTGGATGCGTTTTCGAGATTCATATCGTTCTTAAGTCCTGGGTGAATACCGTTCGACGACTCAAAAGTTGTGTGCACGCCGTAATCCCTTATTAGCTGTGGCTATCTGCTCTTTTTTTCAAATAATCTATTTTTATGACTTTTTTGCAACTTTGTGTGAATGGTGCGCAAATTATGATGAAAGGCTGATGTAAATACCATCATGAAATGGTCTTACCATATGCAATATGGTGAAAATGATGAAAACCCAGGATAAAATGTTCGGCTATCACTAGCTTTCTGAACAGTGCCTATTTTCCTTTATGGATTGTGATCGAACCAACTTGAATTTTTTGTCGGATCTGCATCGTCGGCACTACCAAAATAGTTGCCGTAAATGGCCATAACTTATTAGAACTCGAGGTATGGTGACTGAGTCAATACACTTACGCCATTGTCGGATATTTGTAGGACACGTACCTGATTTACGCTTGCTGATCCGCGGATTTTAACTACGTGGATGCTACGCTGTAGGTTGTTCCCAACACGCACCATACCCAGATTTGTCACCGAATCCGCACCATATTCCACTACCTCATCAATCCCAAACATTGTACCAACAGTAATAACCGACGTTATATCATGAGTCCTTAGTACATCAAACAGGTCATCAACACACATCATCAACGTGTAATGTGACTTTATTACAAGGAACATCGTCTCCATGGAATCGATAAAAACTCTGTCTGGTTGAACCTCTTCGATTGTGTGAGAAAGGTATTTTTTAAAGGTTTCTATGAGTTTAGTGGGTTCCTTATCAATTTTCTTATGCGCCCTCATGCCAGGGTCTGCAGCATCCCTAAATGAAATCATTCCTGAATTTTCCAGTTCCCAGAAATCCCAATTAAAGGAAGAATACATATCTTTTTTCGTAACTACTCACCTATACAGCCGGATGGAATAAACGGATCCCCCCCAAGCGCATCCTGAATCGCATCGAGCACATGACACCCGTTCTTCCGCGCTGTGGATATATACCCGCGGATACTACAGAACACATCTGCCCCTCCAGCAGTTCGGAAAGTACCCGATATCTTCTGCCTCAGTTTCATCATGCGTACGTCCCGTTCGGCCTGGTTATTGTCAAACGGCACGTCAAAGTCGTGCATAAATGCCAGCACTTCCCGTTTGTGCCTCTCTAACCTATCAAGCAGATTTTTGGGCGGAGATTGTTTAACCCTACCCCGTTTCCCTGGTTCTTTGGGAGGTGGTGGATTTAGCTTGAGTCCTTCCACAATGATTTTATCAAATCTCTCTTCAAACCCCTCAATCTGATCGGAATCGAGTTCATCTTTGTATGGGCTAGCTTGATCCACCTCTTTCTTGATATCAAGCAAGCATTGGATCATGTCTTCAGCCCAGTCCTGCTCATACTGTTCGTGAACGAATGTGAGGTCTCTCAAGTGGTGTGCGTTGCAAAGGGCATGTATTACGTCAGTATATCTGAAATAGGGGCTCCAGTTATCGTGCACAGCAACTCCTCCGAATTCTGGTAAAATCCCCATCGCGTCCATTGCATCCTTGCCACGCTTTGGGTGCACAGTATAATACGTTAAATTCGGAGTGCTGGCAACATGCAGCCAGTTCAGCTTACCTTCCACTTGCAAACCCGTTTCATCTAAATTAACTACATGAACGTTTATCAACAGTTCTTTAACCGCCTCATTGGATGGTTTAACGTTCTCTGCACATGTTGCATTTGCCTGGAGGATGATCGCTTCCGAAGGGCGATGATCAAAAACATCCTCGAAAAAGTCTCCGATACGTTCCAACGGGACGAACTGGTAGTTGTTTTGATACACCGCCATCGCCCTGACGCGGCTGCCATATTGCACCGATGCAGTGACATCTGGTGGAAACGAAGCCATGTTCGTGTGCCTGCAATGTGGACACGTCTTGATCTCTGCCTGATGTTCCGTTACTTCGATTTTTACGGGCGGAATGTCAAAGACCTGCCGTCTTTGGTAATCCTCCGCTTCGACATCGGTGAGTGTTGCGCCGCACAGGTCGCATTGCTCGACCTCGTGCACTTCTATGTGATCCGGTTCTTCCACCAGCTCCAGTGTGTGACCTTCATGCCCTTCTTGTCCGCCGTTCTTTTTGTTGCCCGGCTTTCTCTGACTTTTGGTGCGGGGCGTCTTTTTGAGACCATCGCTGGAAGGGGGCTTGCTGCTGTTTTTACTGTTCTTGTTCAGCTGATCTTGCAGGGTTTGTACTTCCCACACGAGGTAATCAACTAGTTGAATGATGGCCTCTTCCCCTTGCCGGTAAGCGGCACGAACCTCATCGTGGGTAGGTATGCACATCGTGTTCTCCATCCATCAAACGAAATGTTTTATTTACAACCATTGCGATTGTAAATATAACCTCATTAATAATAAATTTTGCGGTGGGGGGTGAGTAGTTACCTTTTTTCAAAGATTCGACGTGCTCACTGGTCGTAATGTATAGACCCTTTTTGCCGCTTTGTGCGCCTTGATACAAGAATTGGGAACCGAATATAGTTTTTCCAGTACCGGCTCCCCCCATTATTACGTTTACTGTTTGCTTGAAATAACCGCCGCCGAGCAATTCATTATAGCCGTATATTCCCGAATCAACTCTTTCCCGTGTCTTGTTCCTATATACTTTCATGGCTTACTCCTCAAATGATAAATCGTTCATACCACATTATGTGAGGCTGTGTATTGTAATAAGCGTTCTGCGTAATTGGCTAAAATCAAGCTATGCATGTCGATTTTGGCACTTTTACCAATTTTGAGTATTTTCATATCGTTTTCGCCTTAATTGCGCAAGAGGTCTTATAAAAATTTGGGTTGTTTCAGATCTTCAACTGTCTCATTCTTTCAACGGATTCATTGATCCGGTCCATTGACTGGGTCAGGGTAGACCTTACACACTCTACACAATTATCAAACAATTACCATTGAAATCTGTCTATTGAACTAACAATATCAATATAGGGTAGCAATGGAAGATTGTAAGGTTTAATTCGATAACAATATTGTTCATTAAATCAGAGAGAATAACAGGCTTAGACGGGTAATTTTAAAAGCTGTTGGAAATCTGTTTGAAATTATCCAAGTTAAAGAAAATTCATCAATAGAAGATGTTGCTTCACCTAAAAATGAGATAATCATTTCCACCATCGTCTGTCTATACTGACTTGCCCAAAGTTGACATGAGTATCTTGGAGAGCTCAGTTTTGCATTCATCACACTTTATTTCATCTGTAATGAGGCTACTTGCTATAAACGACATGGCTACATGTTCTGACGAGAGCATCTTGTCATGAAACAGGTTCAACTGCTGCAATGTTCTATTGTATAGATAAAAGAAAACCCCAGATATGAATTCTGTTAGTATACCAGCTACAGAAGTGAGGTAAGCCGCGTCAAGGCATGTTCTATCTGAAAGACTGGAATAAATTCCCAAGATTATCCCCACTACTAGTATTCCAAAACCCACAAGTGCTACGATTTTGCTCAGTCGAAAGCTCTGCTCAGCCTGAAGTCGTGTCTGTGCAATATATGCCTCGAGTGCTGATGTATTTAGAAGCAACATATACTTGAAAATGTCATCCCCTTGAGCCGCCTCGAGCTTTTCTGTAAAGCTTTTCTTATCGGACTGTGCCCTCCCTAGCTCACCAACAAAAAATTTGGTTGCCGAAAGTCTTTCAGATTCTGCCATACATCACCACCTACATCGTATGTCGAAGGTGTTCATTTTTATTTCACCGATCATTATTGCACCACTCATAAGTCACCAAAACCCCGCACTTAAGTACATGCCCTGCACCTCGCGATTCCGCGTTCAGCCCGACCGCGCCGACGTCTTGCATGTGATCAGCCAGCAGCAAACATAAACATCGATCGTGGCAGAGCTCTCCTTGTACCATGTCAGATAAATTAAAACTCATCCCCTATAACAATACCCTCGCCATCAACCAACAGTGATACTGCCGATTTTCGTTATCCACAACCCCTCTCTTGAATTAAAATTGGGTCTGGTTTTTGCGGTAGTAATTTTAATGTTTCGCGAACATATCTACTACCTATAAAGTGTGTGTTAATGTCATGAACGCTAAAAGCCGGGTTATACCGGCGAACAATGTGGCGAAGGTATTGCTATAAAACTCCTGTCAGCAGGACTGCCAGCACCAGATCATGTGACAGTCCCAGTTAGCCTGTAATGAACCGTCCATTGCGTTTTCCTGAACAATTCAACGTGCCCCAAAAGCCTGAGCCATCCAAGCTTCTTTTCATGAGAATCAAAATACGACCAGTCATCAAGAAAGGTGATTCCCGGATTCCATTCCTCCATCTCTCTGCTCTCCCTGATCCCGAAATGGAAAGTCGCATCCTTTCCGAGGTGCAACTCCTTTCGCATCTTGAAATTGACCATCCCCTTCAATGCCCCCTTCAGCCACAGATCATTAAAAACCTCGCATACAAGTTCAGAACCAGGAAATCTCGATTGGAGTTCGAGTACCAGTGATTTTACGTCCTCTCTGTGAAGATACATGAAAACACCCTCTGCGACGAAGAGAAACGGACCATCACAGGTCTGCAAGAGCGGTGCCATCCAGCCGTAGTCCAGCACCGACGACGGGATGAGATGATACCGGTCAGTCTCCTCGAAGAACCTCCTCTTGATCCCGATCACATCCGGCAGATCAAGGTCATAGAAACGCACTCGCCCGTTGTCAATACGCAAAAAACGCGAATCCAGCCCGCACCCGATGTTGACCACAAACCCGTCCGGCGAGGACTTGAGGAACTCAATCACATACTCGTCGTATCTCTTCGCACGAATCGCGATATGAACGACCATTCTCTTATCGATTTTGTCCTTGACCATCTTCTTGTACAGTCGGTTCTTCGATTTCGAGAGTTCCTGATTCACTGCTCTCATGATCTCAACTGCCTTCGGATCGCTTATGATCGGGTCACTGGATTGGCTTTCAAGGGCATGGCAATACAGTGTCAGAAGCGATGTTTCCGATACGTCGCTCATCCTGATGTCGAAGAGTTCTGTCTGGTTCATCCAATTCTCGCCTCCTACGACTCCATCTCTCATGAATACCAACCTATCCCATATAAATTCTTTTCATTCCTGATCCCCGGGGACGTCTGCCAGGATTGTCACGTCATCTGGGTTTACAAGAGATTCCATGAATCTGCTCAAATGAGTTGTAGGTAAAATCTGTGGAATCAGTGTTCATCTGTGGCTAAAAGCTTTTATCAGCCACAGTCTGCGAAAGCATGCGGCGCAGCCATTTCACAGATAGCCACAGATTAAAGGTTATTTGTCCAGGAGCGAGATTCATTCGAAGTTTCAGACAGTGCCCTTTCCCGCGCGATCCGCCCAACCTCCGCTTGAGCCTCAGGATAGTCTCCTGAAACCCGATCCACGCCACCGCGGACTGCAAGTCCGAAGCATCCCACGAGCCATAGATCGACTAATTCTATTTTTCTTCAGTCGTACATTTTAGGATATCTAAAAACCAATATCCATCTTTCAATATCTTTCTACTATCGACTATTCTCAACTTCTTTTCAAACATCGGACCATCGAGGACACAGGTATGGAATTCACCATATTCGCCACACGGATCGATCGCGTCATTAAACCTACGCAGATCGCTTAAAAATTTTTTATCGATCTTCCGTCCAAGCCACTCTTCGTCAAATAAATCGGATTTAGAACTGATCACGATCGCATCAAACCCGGCATCTATTAAATCAGTGATGATTTGCTCTGAACTGCAGTTCCAAATCGGTAATATCGATTTGATGCCCAGACCACTGCACATCCTATCCACTAATTCCTTATGCGTTTCGATATGCCCAAACACAGCACCATCTACCCTTACACCACCTGCTTTTAAATCACGTACTACTTTTTTAAATTCCTGTTCATAAGATATAAAATTCGTTTGGAGAATTGGAATCCCAACAGCTTCTGATTGCAGAGACAACAGTTCAGGATTTATTTCATGAGATCCGCTTTTTTTCATATCCCTGAAATTCAGGAGGTACGATACATCAAAACCCTCTAAAATTGCTTTATGGCAGGCAAAACAACCATCCTTCCCACCAGTCCACGAAACAACAACGCTGCCCTCATTATTCTCTTTTACAGTGGTCTCTGCTTTCATGTCCGTACCTATTTTACTATAAATTTCCTTGACCGCAGGAGTAGCATCAACCGTGGATCGCCCGGGGATATATGTTATCGTTTTGCAGCGTTTAAAACGCGTCCCTGAAACGGAATCTCCCAGATCGGATACCACTTCTCCATCTCCTCTTCGATTGGAAGTTCGCCTTCCATCGCCGATCTCAGCCTGAATTCGAGATTACTATCCCTCTTCCGGTCATCCAGCGGAGCAAACGGATAGAAAGTCCCTTCCTTGTAACTATAAATCAAATACACGTCCCCAAAAACAAAAATCGAGCAGAGAAGACGTTCCTCGAAGTCATGTTCGATGATCGTCTCGCTTATCAGGTGCGTGGTGGTGATAAGATTCTCGAAGTCTTCGTCGCTTAAGATGACCCAGTTGTAGTTGCACTCGTCCGTCCGGAACTGGCACGTAGCCCCGGTTTCAGAGGTGCTGAGCCTTAACAGTTCCCGAAGATAGCTCTCCAGTTCAGAGAACCGCGATGATTCGATCGGCTTAAAGCAGATTCCGGATACGCTGCCTGGTTTGAAGCCGAGTGCCTCCAGCGATATGTATGCGGTCGAAAGTGCAAACAACGCCTCGGTCTTCGGTTTCTTAAGTTCCGTTCTTCCGAGCAGCGTATCAAAGAGTTTCATGCCCGTCCCATCTCTCTGGAGATCTTCTCGAGTGCCGCAACCCTCTTCTCAAGCGAGGGATGCGTGGAGAAGAGTGCCATTATCGAACTCTTGGATATTGCAGGTATGATATAGAATGCATTCATGCCTTCTGCCTTCTTGAGGTCCTCGGCCGGTACCCGATCCATGGAACCGCTGATCTTCATAAGCGCGCTCACGAGATGTGACGGGTGGCCTGTGATCATGGCGGCTCCGCGATCTGCAGCGAATTCCCGGTATCTGGAGAGCGCACGTATCAGGAGATAACTGACGATCCACACGGCAATCGATACGATCCATGCAATCATGATCTGACCGCCTTCGCGCCTGCCCCCTGCAAAGAATATCAGATATTTGACAAGGAAAAACGCTACCGTTGAGAAGAAACTTGCGATGGTCAGAACCATCACGTCCCGGTTCTTCACGTGCGTCAGTTCATGCGCAAGCACAGCAGATATCTCATTCCGGTCGAGTCTCTGCATGAGTGCTGTGGTGACCGCGACCACTGCTTTCTTAGGACTGCGACCGGTTGCGAACGCATTTGGAACACTGCTATTAACGACTGCAACCCTCGGCTTTGGTAGGTCTGCCTCGATGCACAGTCTCGAGACGATCTCGTGCAACCCGGGTTCTTCGCTTTCGGTCACGACGCGGGCGCCTGTGCTGTATAAAACCATCTTATCCGAGTAGTAGTACTGTAGAAAGAGCATGATGCCTGCGAGGGGGAGGATCAGGATGAGGGGTAACCCAAGGTAAGATAATACTCCTATGAATATGATATACACTACAAAGAGCATAAACATCGTCAAGAACATCCTCGTTGCTAATCCGTAATCACGCTGCCATTTTTTCATTGCCGGTCTCCATTTTTACCAATCACTGTTCTCGGCATACATAATCCTTTCGATTCGGCGTGACTGCCATGTGGGGGTGGAGACTTCTTATTATTCTCATACCTCACAAATCACACCGCAGAATGCGATCTACGAAAGCATGTGGCGAAGCCAGCACGTAGGGGGCGCAGAGAGTTGAGGTTGCCCGTCTCCGCGGTCTTGGCGGTAAACAGATACAACCATAAGAAATTAAAAAGTATCCGGAGGTGCGCGGCAAAGTTCAAATAATGATGACGCCCTGTAAGAAGTGATGAGACTGGATGAAACCCCCTTATCAGGGTATGGATATGCCTCGTCCACACCCTCGCCTGTCAACCGGATGATGGCAGACTTCGCTCTCGAGTTCAGGGACGGCATCGACATCAATCTCGGGGTGGGGTACGTGAATGAGAGGACGATACCCAGGAGATTGATCGAAGAGGCGCAGAGAGAGGTTCTCACGCATCCTGAGAAGTACAGGATGGCACTCAACTACGGCGGCTCAAAGGGATCTGTGAACTTAATCGAGTCGATCAGGCAGTACCATCTCGATAACAGGATCGGTGGCATGGATGAAGAGATACTGGAGTCAAAGGAGATCATAATCGGACCGAATGGCGCAACAAGCCTGCTTGATGGGGTATCGCAGCTCTTAAATCCGGGTATCGTGATGACAACCGACCCGATCTATTACATTTACTGCAATCTCCTTGAACGGGCTGGGTTTCAAGTTTTAGCAGTTCCTGAGGATGAGTATGGGATAAGAACCGATCTGCTGCCGGAATCAATCGAAGAACTCGGCGAGGCGAGGCAGGAGATCAGATTCGTCTATATCGTGACGGTCAACAACCCGACAAGCACGATCCTCTCGAACGGGCGCAGGAGAGAACTGGTCCGGATCGTGACGGAACTGTCCGAAGATTTGAATAGAAAGATTCCGATAATATTTGACAAGGCGTATGAGGATATGATACATGATCCTCTTGCGGAGGCGCCCGAATCAGCATTTCTCTACGACGATCTCGGAATCGTTTACGAGGTAGGAACGCTCTCAAAGGTACTCGCGCCCGCGCTTCGGATCGGTTACATGACCGGAGCCCCGGGCGCGTTCATGCGTGCGATGGTTCAGCGGACGAATGATGTAGGGTTCAGTGCGCCGCTCATCACGCAGGAGATCGCAAGTTACATCATGGATCACCACATAGGCGACCAGATCCGGAAAGTCAGGGCTGGGTACCGGGAACGGGCGGTCGCGGTCAGGAGATGGATCGATGAGAAGATCGGGGACTTTATTGTAGACATTCGAGGCGGCAGGGCTGGATTTTACTACTATCTGACCTTTGAGGAAGGGATCATGACCGCTGAAGGATCGCCACTCCACAGGTTCCTCTCAAGGACGACAGGAGATCCCATGATCGATGGTTCTCCTGATAAGAAAAAGCCGCGGGTGCTCTACCTTCCTGGTGAGTTCTGCGTCCATCCGGCGGGCGGTATGGCAGAGGTCGGGAGAAGGCAGATGCGGCTCTCTTACGGGTTTGAAGAACCAGACAGGATTGAAGACGCGATTGGATACCTGCGGGAGGGTGTGGATTACGCCAAAGGCGATTCGGACATCTCATAGCTCTGCCAGCACCACCGCCCAGCCACAACCACGAACCGAACCCATCCGGAAATTGGGTAGTGTGCTGCTTTAGGTCTGATAGCTTAAATTCAGAAAATCAGCCCATTTCCGGCGGCGCGCTGGCGAAAGTGACGTGCCGACACTGATCGGTATGTTCTGTATTCTGTAACATCTGTAATCTATGCATGACGCCGCAGTTTATGATCTTTTATGAGACTACATGCGAACGCGATGCAGAGAACCGATACAACGCAAATCCCCACCATCTCTGACACGAATACGTAGGAGAGCGATGGCGTGTAGGCATTGACAAGCATCGTGGTGAAATAATCATACCAGTGCTCGTAGGTGATGGTGCGGGAAGGAAAATCAAATCCATACACCGGGTAGAATAGAACTTCAGGAATTTCCCACATCCGATCCTCAATCAGGTGAAGGAATGTCGCAAAAGAGAGGCAGATCGCAGCGTCCCGACACCTGTCGCGCAGGAAGAGCCCCATCGCCAGTAATATCAACACAAAAAGAAGCGTGTGTCCAAAAATCCTTCCATATCCTATAGACGACGCGAATATGATATGCCCGATCGGTTTGTCTATGAGGTCTGGCAGCAGCGCTCCTACCAGAACAAACCTCCTATCGATCCGGTCCTTAAGTTCCGGTACCATCATGGCTATGATCACCACGATGCAGAGTGTGCATCCGATGTGCCCCATCACAAACATCGATACACATTTTGGCGCAGGGGGCATCAATCTATCACAAACTCATCTTTCAATCCATCGTGCCAGAGAGAGCCCCATGACCGCCTGCCGTCCGATTACCCGGGCTTGCCCGATCCAATGATCTCCCTGATTGCAGGCACATCAACATGCCTTTCGACAAGTTCTGCGAACTTCCTGATCCCTTCTTCCCGGTCTACGACCTCAAACGACACTCCCTGGACCGGGATTCCTTTCTCCCCGTAGAGATACCCGAGCAGCGCGCTTCGCACGTTCTCATTTCCGAACAAGCCGTGCAGATATGTGCCGAAGATCAGTCCCGATTCGTCGATGCACCCGTCATCCCCGAAGACCGGGCGGCAGGATACAGTGTCGCCGGTATGGATCTCGTAACCAGAGACCGCTTCGCCGCGGATGCTTTCGAGGATCGGACCGCCCGCGGTTACCTGTTTTGTGACCTGCCGGGTCTGCTTCTCGTACCGCTCAAATGTCGTTGCCACATCGAGAAGCCCCATTCCGGAGATCTCGGCAACGCTACCCTCAAACCCGCGGTCTACAATCGTCCGCCCGAGCATCTGGTATCCGCCGCATATCCCGATGACCGGAACCGACCGCATCTTCGCCATTTCGATGATCCGTTTGTCCATTCCGTGCTCTCGCATCTCTACAAGGTCGGCGGTCGTGTTCTTCGTTCCGGGGATGATGATCAGATCAGGATTCCCGAGATCCGAATCGAGCGGGAGGTACCTGACATTTGCAAACGCTTCGAGCGGCTCAAAGTCCGTGAAATTCGAGATACGGGGGAGGCGTATGACCGCGATATCGACAGGACGCTTAAGGGTTTTCTTATCCGCGATGGATACCGAATCCTCCGAAGGAATCGCGATATCCGCATAAGGCACGACCCCGAAAACTGGCAGTCCAGTGATCTCCTCTATCTGCGATATTCCGGGCTTTAAAATCTCGTAATCGCCACGAAACTTGTTGATGATAAATCCCCTGACAAGGGCTCTGATGTCGTCTGGCAGCAGTTCAACCGTCCCGTACAGGCTTGCAAAGACGCCGCCGCGCTCGATGTCGCCTACCAGTATGATCTCCGGCTTTATCGATCTGGCGCATCCGATGTTCACGATGTCCCTTTCGTACAGGTTGATCTCAGCCGCGCCTCCCGCGCCCTCTATCACGATCAGATCGTAGATCTCCCCAAGCCGCGCAAGCGCATCGTTAACGATCCCTGAGACCTCGTCGATCGACTCATAATAGTTGCCTGCTGCCCGATCATACGCTGGTCTGCCAAGGAGGATCACCTGCGAGAGCCGGTCACCCTTCGGCTTTAAGAGAACCGGGTTCATATCCACGGTCGGCTCGATTCCGGCAGCCCACGCCTGTATCGCCTGCGCAATCCCGATCTCGCCACCGTCCTCCGCGATCCACGAGTTAAGACTCATGTTCTGCGCTTTAAAAGGCGCAGTCGGCGCGGTCTTTGAGAATATGTGGCAGAAGGCGGCAGCCAATACGCTCTTCCCGACATGGGATGCGGTTCCGAGGATCATCAGGTGTTTCGCCATCTGGTTGTAGTTATTCTGGTGATGACTCATAACAATAGTCGTGTGCATCAGGGCAACGTCATACAGGATGTCAGCAGGATGTCAGGGGCACATGGGTCCGGGCGCCGAACTTGGATATGTGGGTCGCGGAGTGATGAGATCGTTGGTCGAATAATATTGGGTCTTTGGTATCTCGCGTTGCAATGACCAAAACCCCGGAGACTTTTTGATATTTTCGAAATGAGGTTTTCGGAAAACCACAGAGGACACAGAGAGCACAGAGGGGACGAAAGATAAAAATAACAACTCTCTGTGTCCCTCTGTGGTTTAATCTTACTTGCCATGACCGGGTCCTCCGGAAGAGTGAAAAAGTGCATGTAACGCGAATTACCAGAGAGCCCTAATATTGTCCCAAAACCCCTTCCACAGATAACACTTTAACCAGCAGAGCGCAAATCTGATTGGTGAGAGGCATGACAAAGAGAAGGAAGACTCTTCCAGACGAGGTAAATGTGTTTACGCCGGATGCTGATAAAAATATCAAAAAAGGCAGTGCTGCAATCGCAAGGATCCTGAAAAGCGATCCGGAAGGGCGATACATCCGGGATCTGATCGAGTGTCATCTGAACGATGTCGGCTACGATACACACGATGATCTCATAACGGCTCTTGCTCTGGCATTTGGCGAGGATATCGGGCAGACCATAACGTTTCCGCTGTTTGCCAATGATCCGCTTGTGCTTGCAGAGTACGAGCGGCTGAAGGTTCCTGAGCGGGTCATAATGTTCCTTCGCTATCTTGTCGCGCTCTATGGTGCGAAAGCAGAACATGCCGCGATGCGCCTGAGACATCCGGAGGGGCTTGAGCATACCCGATTTGGCATCAATTGCGACTCGGATGGCAGGGCATGTGACATTACAATGAAACTTGTCAGTGTGAGCGGCGATTCGATCACCATCACAGACGAACCCGAGGGATATCTGTTCCTGGTCTACGAGATGCTTGAGCAGTTGTCAAGTATCGAGCATGAGGATGCGGATTCCGGTACGGAGATTACCGATGCGTTAGAGAAGATAGAGGCGAAACTCAAGAACAGTATCAAGAACAGTATCAAGGAGTGCACCAGTGAATATGTCGATGGATGAATACCTGCTCTCTGGAAGCATCCTCTGTGGCGGGGACTTTGATGCGGTCGAGGGTCACATCTGCATCAGGGATGGCGTGATCGCTGAGATCTGCGAGGAGCCAGGACATGTGGATGCACTGGCGCACGGTATCATCTTGCCTGCTTTTGTGAATGCGCACACACATCTCGGGGATTCCGTGCTCAAGGATCCTGAGATCACGGATATCGCCAGTCTGGTTCGCCCTCCGGATGGATTGAAGCACCGAGTGCTCCGGGAGACCAGTACGCACGATCTCGTGCAAGCGATGCGGGCGAGCATCTGCGACATGATCGCGACAGGCACCTGTGCATTTGCCGATTTCAGGGAAGGGGGACTTTTGGGCGTGCTTGCGCTAATGCGTGCGATCGATGCGGCTTCAGCTTCCGGATGCACTGTGGATGCCATGATTCTTGGCAGACCCGGCGGGGGCAAAGGCGATGGCGAGGATGGGGGTGATGGTATGGACGAGATCGATTCGATCCTTGAACTGGCTGGCGGCATCGGGATCAGCAGCACCAACGATTACGAGGAGGGAGTTGCGGCAGCGATCGCGGGGCGGACACGGAGGCAAGGGGGAGTCTTTGCGATCCATGCAGGGGAACTCGATTCCACCGATATCAAAGGTGCGCTCGAGTTAGACCCTGATCTCCTGATACATCTTACACACGCGTCCCGTGATGACCTGCATGCGGTTGCCGGAGAGAATATCCCGGTTGTGGTATGCATCCGGTCAAATCTCGTGACACGGGTCGGCATTCCGCCTGTTAAGGAGATGCTTGCCGCGGGGTTGCTGGTTGCTGCCGGCACCGATAATGTGATGTTTAATTCGGTTGATATCTTTTCTGAGATGAGATTTCTCTCATCGCTCTGCCAAATCGATGAAGGGCAGGTGCTCAGGATCTGTACCCGTGCAGGTGCACTTGCGCTCGGTCTTAACTGCGGGGTCATCGAGTCAGGGATGGATGCGAGGGTTATGGTGCTTAATAAGGATTCGTACAATCTTTCGGGCGCAAAGAATATCCTCAGAAGCGTTGTCAGGCGTGCAAGGGCAGGGGATATCGTCTTCTGTTCTGGCGATGCTGGTGCTGGTGTTCGAATGCAATAAGCCGCGGCAAATCGAGATCTCAGAGCGACAATGTGACATGCAGGCGACCCGGTCATGCCCAGCGTTATTCATCCGCGGGCACGAAGAGAAGGCGGATAAAGCGATCTGAAAAAGCGGTTGCAATATGAACGTGCCTGTACACAAGACCCGAGACTTGATCAGGGACCGATATACCCCTCCCCGGTCTGGGCGATCACATTGTCAAGACCAGCAGCATTGAGGATACTCTTCATCTCAGCCATCTCTGCGGCGGTCGGCATAGTGAGATCGCGTCTCTTAAATGCTGGGCGGTAATCCAGCAGAGATACCTGAACATCCGTGCTTATCTGCACAATCTCTTTCCCCATCGCCCCGATCTCTTCAGGGGAGATCAAAGTCCGGTTATACGGAATGCCTATGCCTATGAAGATGTCATGGTTGTCAAGAATGTATTTTACAGCATTCCATGCAGTTTTCAGGTATTTCTCAGCATCTTTTGAGACTGCTGTGATCCTTGTGAACGTATCCAGCGACAGAGCCTTGAGATCGATTCCGATGTCGGTCATACCAGCATCCACAAGTTCATCGATGTAATCGCTGGTGAGCAGAGATCCGTTGGTATCCACATGGATCCTCACACCCTTATCGATCCTTTTCAGATATTTTATCGCCTCAATCAAAAATTTCCGGTTCAAAGTACACTCTCCACCCGAAAAAGCGACCCTCTCCACTTGATATATCCCCTTCATCCGGGCAAGCATCTCTGCAACCGTTTCCGGTGTCATCGCCACGCCGCCTGTGAATGCCATTATATGGTTCTGGCACTGGGGGCACCGGTAGTTGCAGCCATGCAGGAAGCAAGCAACCTCGACAGGATGTGTGCGACTCTTCAGTGCGTACGGAGTTCCGACACCTCCTACCAGATGCGGAGCAAAGCCAGATACCACCCGCAGGGGACCGCCTTTCCCCACTGTATCGATCTGCATACCCTCCACTGCCTCGGTCACACATGCAGGTTTCGTCTCGGAATCGATCATCACCGCACAGGAGAAGCAGCCCCCGACTCCACACGGAACAGAGATCGAGAATCCTGCAAATTCCAGTGCATCAGATACCGTGATCTTCTCTGGCACAAAGTAGATCTCGCGATCGATCCGGATCTTGATCAATCTCTTCCGTTTATGTGGCACCATCTCGATCGCTCCGTACGGACATGCGAGATAGCAGGCTCCGCAGCCGATACAGTCCTCGCCGAAGAGTTCGGTCGGGCAGGAGACAGCGTCCCTGCATATCCCGCAGAATCTGCAGAGGTTCGGGTTCCGTCTGGCGATTTTGTAGATCATGGAACTACGATCTGTGATATGTGACTATACTTACAAGCGCGATTCTTATGAGGAATACTTATGCGTTCCTATTTAAGGTATGCGATCATCGGCAGATCAAGACCTGATACCGGATCAGGGATCGATATAACCCTTCCCCGATCTGGACGGTCATATTGTAAGACCAGTAGCATTGAGAATCTTCTTCAGCTTATCCATATATGAGGCGGTCGGCGTGGTGTGAGAGGACCTTGTAGCAGAAGGTTGACCGACCACGGGTCTGCTGGAGCAGCTGGCTGCGAGCTAGAGCGCAGAGCCCCGGCGCAATTCAGACCATCGTCTGGGGTGCTCTTGCCACATACTTCTCGAAAACCCGCTCCACAACAGGTTTGCGAAACTTCTTTGCCACGTCCAGCACTTCGATACTCAGTATCTCGCCTTCCTGGCTTATGTCGAAGATTACCCCGTCAGCAATCTCTTCGCTGTATCCAAACTCGCCTTCGTGGAGCTCTATATTCAGTATATCGATGTCTTTAAAGTATTTTATCATCATTTGTACTCCCCCAGATACCGCGCCGGTTTCGATGGGTATGCGGTCACTATGAGCAAATGGTCTTTGTGCTCCTCGAAAACGACTCTAACAAGATGATCTCCATGTACCTTCTGCGCGATTCGCCGCCCATACTTTCCGTCTATGACCGAATAAGGATGTGTTACTGTTTCTAACACCGTGGATCTGCTTAGATTTCTCATATTCATCTTGTACAGCGCATAAGGATGGAATACAATGTTTTTCAAGCCAACACCTTTCTGACCGATGTATCTTTCTTTCGAGTCATGGTTATAATTCTATCGCCGCTGCACATCTAATATGCCAGATCATGGGGTGTCGAGGGGGTGGTGCTGCCGTCGCGGATTTGTGTCCGCGGGCTTGGGTCGTGTGCGCCGGGCAGATGGTTGTTCTTGAAGGGGGCGTCTGGTGCGATGATTTTTAGTGGGTGCGGGCGCATAATGATCAGGTGCAGGACGAATGGTCGATCAGGCTGAGATCCACAGGAAGGCTGTAAGCGATGAGGTCGAAGAACGCATAGAGGCGGTGGAGCAACTCCGCGATAATTTTGCAGATTTACCTGACAAAGACGAGGCATGGAAAGACCTGATTCGGCTGACAGGGGATAAGGACCGGTATGTGCGGTTGCGTGCAGCAGGTGCGCTCGAGATCGCTTTTCAGCACGTTCCCGATAAGGATGAGGCATGGAAAGACCTGATTCGGCTGACAGGGGATGAGGACAGTAGTGTGCGGTGGGGTGCAGCAGGTGCGCTCGGGATCGCTTTTCAGCACGTTCCCGATAAGGAT
>JGI12150J12686_101824_pt1 | contig 16450 bp, 17 predicted proteins | sample ANMFosRound1_FD_12686 | JGI IMG/M metagenome (IMG submission 12686)
CGTCGCCTGAGACTGCTGCGGCGACTGCGCTTGCAGGAGAGATTGCGGATCCGCGGGATATCATTTCTCTGTAAAATCAGAGAGCTTCGAAGAGTCAAATTCCAATCTAAACTCCTTAACCCGCTTATCTGCGAGCTTCGCATACTCGCAATCGATCTCGTAGCCAACATAACTACGGTTCGACTTTATCGCTGCGATCGCGGTCTGCCCGCTTCCCATAAACGGGTCGAGAACGACCTCACCCTCGAACGTATAGAGCTGGATCGTCCGGTAAGGCAGTTCCACCGGAAACGGTGCCGGATGCCCGATCTTCCGTGCAGACTCCGACGGGAATGTCCAGATGCTCTTGGTAAGCTCAAGGAATCCATCCCGCGAGATCGTGTTCTCCCGTTTCAGAGGGTTCTTCCTCCCGAATGTGTTTTTGGAGAAGATCAGGATGTATTCGTGCACATCCCGGAGCGTCGGGTTGGAAGCGGACTGCCAGCTTCCCCATGCGGTGGAGGAACCTGCGCTGGACGCCTTATCCCAGATGACCTCGCCTCGCATCAGAAATCCGAGTTCGATCATGTCTTCGGCGATGAATGCGTGAAGCGGGATGTATGGCTTCCTGCCGAGGTTTGCAACGTTGATACAGGCGCGTCCGCCCGGCACAAGGACTCTATGAACCTCACGCCATACTCGCTTCAGAAATTCCCTGTAGTTTTCGAGAGTCAAGTTCTCGTCGTACTCTTTTCCGACGTTGTACGGCGGCGAGGTTACCATCAGATGGATGCTGCTATCTGGCAGTTCATCCATCGATTCGGCGGATTTTCGGCGGATTTTGTTTAAGGATTCGGACGGGATTGGGTTTTCCACGTATTCGACCTTCTCTTCCTTCGGCAGACTTTCGTACAGCTTGCCTGCGTAGAATGCTGTGGAATCATGGCTTATTCTGCCTGATGTTCCGAAAGAACTCGTTTTTGTGCCGCGTCGATTATTGGAAGTGGACAACTTTATCATATCTCCTTATCAATTCAAGAAACTTTTCTGCTTTTTCTTCATACGATAGCTCCCGATTTGCGATCTCGACAATCTTTCTTAATTCTGCTTTGCCCTATTTCAGAGAAAAATTCCTCCTCCTTTTTCGATAACATTTTATCAAATCGTACAAAACCATCCGTACCCGATCAGCATAAGTACTATATTTTTGTTCATGTGTTGAGATCATAACCCCACATCATTTCTTTTTTTTAAAGAATCTACTTTCAAAGAGAATTTAGAAAGTTTCCAAGGTCTGTTTCGTTTAGATCTTCTTCTGTCATCGCACGGGCTATCCGCCAATTTTCTGGTTTTGACCATCTGGGTGAAATATCTTCAAGTGACTGGTAGGGCTCTAGCGATTTATATTTACTCCCTTTGATATTTTTTACAGCTTCATCTGTGAAATAGTTTTCAGTAGCTCGTCGGTCTAAAACATGGCACGTTATTCCAACTTTCTCGCACGTTTCAACGAACTCTTTTCTATCGGGCTTTAGCGCGGTCTCCAAAGAGGCGCGTTCGCTATCGATCAGTGCAAACACGTTCTCAGAAATGCGCTTAATCTCCCCTAACTCGGTCTCCGATGAACCATTGATGAGTGAACCCCCGCCTAAAGGCAAAAGCACAATCTTGTGATCCTTTCGATATAAGCGTAGAAATTGTTGGATTGTTTTGACATCCGTGGTGCCTTCGACAAGCAGAATCTTGTCGGAGCCAAGTTCTCTGTAGCCAGAGAAGCTGAGTTCTCCAAGTAACTCGGATAAGTAGGGTATTGCTTCGAACTCAGTAACTTCGCCCTCTCGTTCATTATTCATGCGAACCGAATAGATTCGGTCGGCACTTGCTCGTGCCAACCCGATGCTGTGCGTCGCAAATACAATTCCCTCACGAGCATAAGAGCCCAGTGTAGTAAGGAAATCGAGTTGAAGCGATGGATGAAGATTCAGTTCGGGTTCATCAATAAATATATAAGAAGGCTGTTTAGTGGCAGCATTTGCTAAAACGAGAAAGAATTGGGTGATTCCAGAACCTAATTCCTGAAGTTTGTAGCTCTTTTCGTTGATAGACACCTGTATTGTTGCATCGTCCGCTGAAGGGTTTATTTCAAGATTATCAAATCCAAAAATATTTGGGACCAGTATCAATTTGGGGCACTGGGGATCTGACCGAAAAATCCAGTAACACTGGCAGGGATCCGGGATGCCCAATAGTACATGTTCCGAACCATCGCCTACGAGATTATCTGCCAGATAGTGTTCACCATAATTTCCAGATTTTTATCGACCCATGACTGGCGATTCTTCTTTATTCTCTGCCCAACGATCCCCATAAGGTTTTCGACGTGATTATTGTTGTCAGGGATCTGTATTCCTCTTGTTGTCAATTCTGCGAAGAGTGTTACTTTACCAGCGGTTCTAAGAATGAATTTAGCAGTATTACTGTCTTTGTTCCTTGATAACAGCTCATTAGCGATTGACAGCAACTCTTTTTGAGTGGTATCTATTCTCCATTCGAGCCTTGCAAAATTACGATCTATTCTGTGCTTTTTCACCGAGTTCTTCAACGTAGAAATTACCCCGCTTATCTCTTTTTTGATCCTCATTCGCTCCTCTTTTGAATATTGCTCTTTCCACAGATAGTACATCGATGTTTTGACAAAATGATTCGTACACTGCTGGACTCTGTATCCGTAATCCTCTAAATGTTGTTGTAAGTTATCATCTCCGTCGCAAATAGCGTACATTTCGTCAGAAATGTTGTAATTCCCCCGGATATGGGATAAAACGTCTGACCAACTCCTGACCGCGCCCAGGTATAGTAGGAACTCTTCTCCAGTTTCTAAATCGAGCCCTAATGCGCCTTTGATGCTGGGGCGACCACCGGATCTTCTTTTTGACTTGGTGTCATCTATGATTATGGCATCGATCGTTTGACCGTCGTATTGCGAATAAATCGGATTTCTTACAGGAGGTATATCGCTTTCGTAAAATATCTTCTTTAACTTAAAAGAACTCACTTTAATCCCCTGTAAGATGTTAATCAGAAAAGATGCCTCCGAAAACGAGACTATTGTGCAGAGGTATTTCCAGGGGGGATGGTGTATGGAATCAAGCAGAGTTTTATCTCGATTGTGCAAATAAGGCACTATGAACGTTTTTTCCCCATTCCATTGAGCACTCTCTTTGCCTGGAAGTTAAATTCAAAATGGGGTGTTTTGATGTGTATTTTTTTGCTTCCCTTTCTCACTTTCGCTTGTTGTGCCATATCATCCTGCAAACTGTCGAGATACTTCCTTGCCGCCTGCCCGCAGATGTCTTGGGCAAGAATCTCCCGTTCGAGGTCTTCGATGCTATTGACTGCGTCATCGTCGATGCCAACTTCGATGATCAGTTTTCGTTCAGACATGTACGATTGAACTGATGTGGTTTTTATTAAGACTTGTTACGAATCATCTGGTAATGAATACTGTGCCCGAGTAAAAACTGGTCCCAAATATTTTTAATGTCTTTTGTAAGCCCAATCGCAGTTTCGTTCTGTTTCCTTATATTTCCCGTTTTGAAGTCGCGCCAAGATTTAATGAAATCCTGCCCAACTTTGATATCAAAGTAGTCCTCGTCGGAGGCGACGTTGAGGGCGTTTCTGAACGGTCCGATATAAAATGCCTCAGCAAGGTCTCCAAATACCTGACCGATATCAGTTAAATCCGCTTTTGGATCGCCTTCGACATACAATATGTTACCGCGAATTTCTAATTTTTGCTCAACTGTGTCCAACAACACATCCGCTAAGTAAAGTTTTGCGAGCCAAGTAGTGGTACCTCTTGGGATCGTTATATCGATTCTATTCGGAACTGGTATGGCACCTCGCTCCGGTGTATGAGCGGTGGGTATAAAATCGATCCGTATAGTAAGATCGCGGTTGTTAGCGTTGCAGAACACCTCTTCAGTATCCTTGATTGAAGGTGCACGATCAAAGTGTAAGGTGTCACCCCGCAGTACGTTGGGAAGAGCGCCAAGATACGATAGTTGTTGAAAAAGATTACGAAATTCATAGAAAAATTTGAGTAGTGAGGACTTGCCTGAGTTATTTACTCCAATAAAGCTGGTGAAGCCTTTTTGCAAAGAAAATCTAGCTGGATTAGAATCTGGAAAGCACCGATAGTTCTTCAAGGTAATTTTAATCTTCATAAGTCACACATTCTACAAAATTAAGAATGAAATATTGATATACATTTCTAAAAAAAGAGGTGTTTAAAACCACATCTATTATTCGAACATAAAAATCCATTCCGCAGTCGCCAAATCCTATACTCAAGTACAGAGCCCGTGTGTCGCTTTTTTGCATTCGTTTTCTCCTGATTCTATGTATCTTTCCACAACCGTCCACCCATGGTCGAGAGCCATGGAAAAGGATGGAGCTCAGAGACTTTTATCGCACCAGCCCTTGAGATGTGGAAAAGCCTTGCAAAGTTCTCTGTTATTTCATTTTATTCCCTTGGCTATAAAACTTACTGAATACTTCGCAAGAACACTTTCACTCCTCAAACCACCCTGACCCGTTCCATAACGTCGCCCTGCTTGATCTTGTTCACCACATCCATGCCCTGACCACCTGACCAAAGACCGTGTGCACCCCGTCAAGATGGGGCTGTGGCGAGTGTGTGATGAAGAACTGGCTGCCGCCTGTGTCCTTTCCGGCGTGCGCCATCGAGAGCGCACCCTCCGTGTGCTTTCGCGGGTTTATCTCGCATTTTATGCTGTATCCGGGTCCGCCTGTGCCGTCGCCTTTCGGGCATCCGCCCTGTATCATAAAGTTCGGGATGACCCGATGGAATGCAAGCTCGTTGTAAAACTCCTTGTTGATCAGTTTCTCAAAGTTCGCTACGGTCTTCGGTGCTTCGTCTTCGATCATGTCTTCGGCGATGAATGCGTGAAGCGGGATGTATGGCTTCCTGCCGAGGTTTGCAACGTTTATGCAGGCGCGTCCTCCGGGTACCAGAACTCTATAGACTTCATTCCATACCCTTTTCAGGAATTCGCGGTAGTTTTCGAGAGTTAAGTCCTCGTCGTATTCCTTTCCGACATTATAGGGGGGAGAGGTTACCATCAGATGGATGCTGCTATCTGGCAGTTCGTCCATCGATTCGGATGACTTGCAAAGGATTTTGTTCAGGGCTTCAGGAGGGACTATGTTTTCCGTGTATTTTACTTTCTTTTCGTTCGGCAGGTCTTCGTATAACTTGCTTGTGTAGAATGTGATGGAATCATGGCTTATTCTGCCAGATGTCCCAAAAGAACTTGTCTTTGTGCCGCGTCTTTTGTTAGAGGTCTTCAACTTTATCACCCATACTATTTCAGGCGAGTTTATATTAACATATCCACCAATATTTATTTTATGCATTCCCTGCGTGGAACCGTCAAAGAAGAGGTTGCATTCTATCTCAACGACACCACGACATTTACAGGTAGGTTTATCGATTTATTCATAATATGCCTCAATCTTTTTACAGTACTCGTCTTCATCGCAGAGAGTTATTTCCACAACGCAAATCCCAGTCTTTTCTGGACTATCGAGGTCGCCACAGTCTCTATCTTTATATTGGAGTATATCTTGCGGTTCTGGGTTGCAGAAAAAAAGATAAAACATGTTCTTGAAGTCTACAGCGTAATAGACCTCGTTGCGATAATACCCACATTCGTAACGTTCCTTGACCTCCGGTTTGTGCGCATCTTCAGGGTATTCCGTATCTTCCGGTTTATGAGATTTGTAGATACCGGTGCGTTTCTGTCTGAAGATATGAAGATGCATGAAATAAGAATTATAAAAATTATATTTACAATTATCTCGATCATCTTTGTATTTTCATCCTTTATCTACGAGGCTGAGAGAGTTGCGAATCCGGACATCAACAATCTGGGTTCTGCGATGTATTTTTCGATAGTAACACTTACTACAGTCGGTTTTGGCGATATCGTTCCTGTAACCCCTCTTGGACGCCTTACAACCGTTCTTATGATACTTGTCAGCATTGCTTTGGTACCATGGCAGTTGGGTTTATTGATAAAGGAGTTTATGCTTTCGACTTCCAAAAAAAGAAGTATAACGTGCAAGAAATGCGGTCTCAGTCAGCACGATATCGATGCCACACACTGCAAGCATTGCGGCAGCATAATTTATCACGAGACTGAGGGAGATCCGCGGAAAAGATGAATGGTAGGGGCGGGGCTTTCACCCCTCAAACCACCCTCACCCGCTCCATAACATCGCCCTGCTTGATCTTGTTCACCACATCCATGCCCTCTGCCACCTGACCAAAGACCGTGTGCACTCCGTCAAGATGGGGCTGCGGTGAGTGCGTGATAAAGAACTGGCTGCCGCCTGTATTCTTCCCGGCGTGCGCCATCGAGAGCGCGCCTTTCGTGTGCTTTCGCGGGTTTATCTCACATTTTATGCTGTATCCGGGTCCGCCTGTTCCGTCGCCTTTCGGGCATCCGCCCTGGATCATAAAGTTCGGGATGACCCTGTGGAATGTAAGTCCGTTGTAGAACCCCTTGTTGATCAGTTTCTCAAAGTTCGCTACGGTCTTCGGTGCGTCGTTTTCGAATAGTTCGAGGACGATCTCGCCCTTTTTGGTCTCGATAATTGCTTTCTTCATGGCTGTAACCTCTTGGTGTGGTAATGTCATGGGGTTTAGTTAAGAGTTTCTGTTGGGGTCGTATCCTCTGTGGTGGTTGGGTCGGATGCGCCCGGATACCGTATGGAATTTTCCTGGATTCATCTCAACTCATCAGCAAAGAATCTCTTTACCTCGTTCTCGTGCATCGATCTTATATATACAACAGTACCCTGCAACACCCTGTATTCGAGGGAACTTTCACGTATTACATCCTTCGACCTCATCAAGACCAGCCAGTTGGTCCTTGAAATGTTTTCCAGCGAATCATAGTACTCGTCTGCATCAAATCCGTCCCTGACCAGTTCCTCATAGCTGTTTCCGGATGCCCTCAAAAGTTTCAGATAAAATCTCACATTCACCCTGACACCTTCCAGAGCCACGCCCTCCATCTCTTCGTTATACACCCGATCGAAATCATTCCGGGATAGAAAAAGGAGCATCGTCCTCACAACCTTCTTTGCTGCGTCACTGATATCCTCTGCATAATCCAAGATCTCATTTTCCTTGCGTATCACGCTCTCTGCTATATTCAGGAGGTCCCCCTCCACTTTCAGGGTCTCTTTTTTCACCCGATCCATGTACATCCTCTTGCATCCATCCTTCAACCTTTTTGGAATCAGGTATAATACAAAACCCTCCTCACTCCTTGTGATATCTCCAACTGCCTTTACTATCTCTTCTGTGGCTTTAATGTTGTATTCATCGATAATCTTCCGTTTATCCTCGATTCCACCATCTGCCATCTCACAACTCGCCTCTCGCCCTGAGATAATACAGCTCGAAACCGGCAATGAACATCACAAGAATGATCAGGTAAGTCCACAACTCCTTTTCGACCTCTGCTTTGACAAGATCGGGCGTCAGTGTGCGCGCCTCCTCTGACATCGGATGGATTGAGAGATCGGATTCCAGAGGATCGTACAGGTTCGCAGCGATATCATCATCCCCGATCCGGTACCCGCCGACCTCGTCGAAGAGCAGGTTATCGGTCTCCACGGTACCGGAAGGCGTGGTTACCTTTTGCACCCCGCCAAGCGGCAACATCCTCCCTGTTCTGACATTATATTCCTCGATTCCATGAACCCCGCTCATCCAGTCCACGATCTGCCTCCAGAATATCGGATAATCGACCCTCGTATGGAAGTCGTTCCATGTCGAGTCGCCTTCGCCGAATCCTGAATAAAATACGGTGCCAGACCCATGTTTCTGGTATGCGAGCATAGGCGAGTCGTCATCTGCGATCACGGTCACGATCGCGCCATCTGCCGGTTCGGATCTGAGATGCGTGGCGACTGAAACGTCCTCGAATGCGATATCCTTTGTGAATTCGGTAGGCATCCTGGTTTCCAGCGCGGCAGCCCCTGCTTTTCCGGATATCTGCACAGGCAGCAGTCCTTCGGTCTCGATATCGTCGAGGTCGCTCGATGCAAGGATCACGAGACTTCCCCCTGCCTGCACGAACGACGTGAGATCCTTAAACGTCCCGGGAAGAAGCGAATTCGTTGTGATGTTTCCGATCACGACGAGATCATAATCACCGAAAGACGGGAGAACCGGTGGTTTTACGATTGAACATTCGGTATCGGGAAGCGAATTAAGTGCAATCTTTGCAGGAGGGTTTTTAGTCTCGCTTACAACGAGAACCTTTCGTTTCGCCACCACAGGGATTGCGATGTAGGCGCGGTCATCGATCTCCAGCAAGTCCTTCCCCTTCTGTTTTAAGGAGACTACCGTTGCTCCCGGCTCGAGATCGGTGAGCGCGAAGAGTTCGCTTGAGTGAGCAGGTACGGTTACGCTATCTGTGAGGGTCTTTTTGCCATTTCGAAATATCTCGATCGGTACCGTTTTTTTATCATCCATGTAATTTTTGATATTGCATATATATTCATACGAATCCCCCTTCCGCGCAAGTTTGCCATAAGTGATCCCGATGTTTTCGGCATCGTTTCCGACCTGCTTGTATGTCACATCGATGCCATCCGCATTCGCAAGCATCTTTGAGGCTGCTATCGAGTCGCTATCGGTATTTGAGAAGTCAGAGATCACAACGATTGCGCCCTTCTCGTCTTCGATCATGTTAGTCGCAAGGAGGATCGCATCCCCTATGCTCGCAGTGGTCGCGCCTGGTGCAACGCGGTTCAGCGTATCCTTCGCATCCGCTCTGCCACCGCGCTGGAGCACAACGACAGGGATATTCTTTGCCATGATGATGCTCGTCCTTCCGCTGACGAACTTCTCTGCGGCGTCCCTTGCACGGTCGAATCTGCTCGGGTTCTCTGCCTGCATCGATGCGGATGCGTCGATGACGATCACAGTATGATCAGCGCGCACGGTCTCGTTTGCAGTGTAGAACGGGGCTGCCATCGCAAGCGTCAGCAGGATCAGGAAGAGCAGTTGCATGAGCATCAGCGGATCCCTGATGATCTTCTTAAGCATCGTCTCGTATCGATGCTCTTTCCGCTCCGCATCCAGAATGAACATCAGCGACGGGATCTTTATATCACGGGGCTTTGGTTTGATCAGGTACAGGATAACAATCGGTATGAGACTCAAAAAACCAAGAAGTGCCAGTGGATTTGCAAACGCCGTCCCAATCCCCCCATATCTCTTATTTATCCTATCTCGCCCTCACTGCCTCAAAGAACGCATCAAATATCGGAACGTTCGTCCCGAACGAGAAGTAATTTGCCCCGATGTGCATGCAAGTCTCTCTCACACCTCCGAAATGATCGTCAAGCAGCTTCCTGTACTCTTCTTTCAGTTTCGGGCTGATGTAAGTCTTTCTGACCGCATTCGTCTCCATATCATGTAATTTCACGTCTCCTGCGATGGTAAGGTCGTATTCGGCAGGATCGAAGATCGAGATCACGATTAGGTCATTCGGTGCAAGCCGGTATAATCCGGCACGTATCGAGTCAAGATCAGTTAAGAAGTCTGATATTACGATGACAAGCGATTTTGACCGGATCATCTTCCCATACTGCTGGGTGCAGTGGTTGAATTTCGTTTCTCCGGATAGCGGCATCCGGTTCAGTCTATCGATCGTGTGAAGCAGGTACCCGCGCCCTCGTTTTGGAGGCGTGATATCGATATTCTCCCCAAACGTCGATATTGCGAACTTCTCGTTCTCTCTCGTCACCAGATAACCGAATCCGCACGCAAGCATCGCTGCATAATCGAACTTCGTCATCCCATTGCTCGAATAATCCATGCTCTTGCTCGAATCGAGGAGTATGTGCGTGGTTACGTTCTTCTCTTCCTCGAATTTACGGATGTAGAGTTTCTCTGTCCGCCCATACACCCGCCAGTCGATAGTCCTGATATCGTCGCCGGGCATATACTCGCGATACCCCACGATCTCGATTCCCTTCCCCTGCAACACAGCCCGCCTGCTGCCCGCGTACACGCTCGATACGCGCTTGCGCACCATAAGCGAGAATCGATTCAGTTGGTTGAAGAACTCGGTATCGATCATCGTGACTTATTATGTGATCTCGGGTGTATAAATATGATTGTCGCTCGACCCGATAACCGTTGAATCTGAGTAGTTACCATTAAAGAATCATAAACACCAATCAGACCCATAACAACGTACAGGAATGGCGCAAAATCATGCAAAATGAAATCCGGACAATCCTCACTACAGTCATTGACAGGATCAAACCGACTCCTGTGGAGCGCGATGAACTTGCGAAACTCGCACGCAGGATTGCGGGATATGTCGAGGAAGAGGGAGTTCCCTGTGAATTGGTCGGATCTGCGGCACGGAATACATGGATTTCCGGAGAACACGATCTGGATCTCTTCATAATGTTCCCGGTCACGTTAAATAGGGAGGAACTGGAGGACGAGGGTTTACGTATCGCAAAATCGGTCGCAGAGCGTTCAGACAGTTATGAAATACGGTATGCAGAGCATCCTTACGTTCATGGCAGATTTGAGGGGTATCGGGTCGATCTTGTGCCGTGTTATCGGTTATCCAGCGTGAGTGAACTTAAATCAGCGGTAGATCGTACTCCTTTTCACAATCAGTACATCTTGTCCAGGATTGGCGGATTGGAGGACGATGTGCTGCTGCTCAAGCAATTTATGAAGCGTGCTAACGTTTACGGATCCGAACTTCGGGTGTGCGGATTCTCAGGCTTCCTCTGCGAGTTATTAATCCTCCATTACGGCTCGTTTCTTGAGGTGCTCGATGCTGCCTGCGACTGGAGAGATGGTCTGCTGATCGAGCCTGGAGGTGGCATATCGCAGCGTTCCCCTGATGCCGGGGTCGGTCACGGCGGGGTCTGGGAGCCGCTCTGCATGATCGATCCGACCGACCCGAACCGCAACGTTGCAGCCGCGCTCTCGCTCGACCAGTTCTATGTCTTTGTGGATGCGGCACGCGGGTTTCTGGCAGAGCCGTCGATCGAGTGCTTCTTTGCAGAACCTGCCCCCCTCATCGATAAACAGGATGTGGTGGCAGCAATGGAGGCGAGGGGGACTGATCTGCTCGCAATCGTCTTTGAGATCCCTGATATGGTCGAGGACATTGTATATCCGCAGTTGTACAAGATGCAAGAGTCGGTGCTCGCTCTGCTATCAGAGCACGAATTCACGGTGCTTGGAAGTGCCGCAAGCGTTCTGCCTGCGAGCGAGACCACAGATACCGTGGTGCTGTTAATCGAACTTGTGTCCGGGAAGCTCCCGCCGCTCTGGAAACACGCGGGTCCGCCCGCGTATATGCGGAAACATGCAGAACGGTTCAAGATGAATCTTGCGGGCGAAGATACGCTGTCTAATGTGTACATCGAGGACGGGTTGTATGTTATCGATAGTTACCGGGCGTACCGATCAGCAAAAGACCTGCTTGAGTCTGAACTTCATTCCCGCGCGCTTGGAAAACAGTTGCGCAAGGAAGCCCGCGAGGGGTATGCTGTGCTTGAGGGCATGGAGGTTGTTGACGCGGTCGATCTTGCGTTTTTGAGCAGGTATTTCAAGAAATGATAACGGCGTGGACATGCGCCCTTTTTATTCCTCATCGCATAAGCGCCCACCATCCCCAACCCGAGCCAAAACGCTTGGCAGTTTTATGAGTATGGTGTGAGGCGCGCTTAGGTGTGGTTCATCACGTTCCACACCGCGAAGTTTATATAATTCAAAATCAAATAATTCCTTGAACAGCTGATGTGGCTTTAGATAGAGAATTATGTTTCGCCAAATAATGATATACCTTGCTAAAGTTTTATCCACTGATTCATCTTGAAGTTGAAGGAGGATCAAAATAAATGACCACGGGTTCAAACAAACGGCAATACAGTGTGCCCATAATAAACCAAAGGAGCTGCTTAAAATGGTAGATGAAAAATTTGTTGCTTATATTGATATTCTTGGATTCAAAGATATGGTCTCAAAAAGGAATGCTGGATCTAAAATTGAGCGTTTTTATCAATCAATATATGATTTGTGGAAAAAAGAATACGATCCTCTGGCAGGTGCTTTAAATTGACCGATATACATTTCAAGAAACCGCTGACATCTGATCCTATCAAAGACATCATCAAGGAACTGAAGAGCGGGCTGGAAAAGAAATATGGAAGCCAGCTTAAAAGTATACTGCTATTTGGCTCGTATGCGAGGGGAGAAGAAACAGAAGACTCGGATATAGATATAGCTGTCATCCTTGAGGATTTCGACCATGCATGCACCGAGATTGAAAGAACTGGTGATATAGTCTCTTCATTATCTCTGAAATTCGATACTCTCATCTCACTCGTTCCTATAAAAGAAAAGGACTGGCTTGAGAGAAAGACTACCTTAATTTCCAATATAAAGCGTGATGGAGTGGTAGGATGAATGGGGAGATTGATGCGCTCTTGAAGATGGCAGATAAAAGCATCAGAGGCTCCAGACTGTTATTTGAAGATGGATTGTATGGGTTCGCTGTTTCAAGGTCCTATTATGCCATGTTCTATCTGGCAACAGCAGTTCTGCTAACAAAAGACGGCACTGTCGAAAAATCCAGTGATATCCGTACTTTCCACCCACCACGCCCATCCAACTCCCCTCGTCTAGATATAATTAAAGTCCATGACCAGAGAATCCACACCAGATTTGCCACATTTCCCCAACAATCCACCAACAAAACACGAAAACTGCCCGCACACCAGTCAAAAATCGATAGCCACTGCTAAGAGTATACAAGCACCATTCACGACTAAAAAATCCTCATCCAGTATCCAGAAACGGCACAAACATCAAAAATGCCTCCAGAATCGTCTTTTCACACCTACCCAGTAGCCCCGCCCTTTTCATCGCCGATAGTTTCATCTGGTTCTTGATTCCCCGCTCAGTCCGGAGTTGCTTCTTTCTATGTGTCTTCAGACTTGCCGAATAGTAGTTCTCGACCAAATTATTCGTTGCTGGCGCGTCTTCCATAAAATAGAACTCTGTGAGGTGTTTCCAGTTCTTTTTAATCATCCTCAACCGTTTCTGTACAAATGCCTCAAAAGAATCTATCTCCACCATCAACGTGCTGAACACCTTCACAGCCTCGAAAAATGTCCTCTGCTCAAGATTTTCTTCCTTGCGTCTCCGCCCCAACTCACATTCGTGTACAAACTGCCTGAAAATAGATATACTACTTTTTAGCCATGCCCCGTACTCCGCATCGCCCTTCAGCCTCACAATCCGCTCTTCTTTCGCCATTTCCTCTATAACCTCGATCTCTGCATCTCTGTTGTAAAAGATGTTTAGCAAGCGGTATTTTATCAATTCCTGCTCGATGGTTCCATGTTTCGGAAAATCGCCCACTATCAGCTTGTTCAGGTGCAGGAGGCATAACTGGTGAATCAGGTTCTCCCCGAAGAATTTTCCGAATACTCCTGGATAACTTGAGTAAAGATCGGTTACGACGAAAGTCTTCCTTGTTGGATCGAGATGCGCCTCGATAAAGGTTTTAATGGTCTCAGGACTCTTGTTGTCATAGAGTTCATCCGCGATCGGTCTACCGGTAACACCGTCCAGCAATGTCAGGCGAAATTTCTGTGTTCTGCCCATTTTTGGATGCTGTTCGTCATAATGAACGATCTGAACGTCTTCTACAGGTGGGATGTACGTTCTTTCGACCGAATCCGTGAAACCGTTGTGAATGGTGTCTTTTCCTCTGGGGAAAATGAGTTCCATCACCGTGGATGCGCCATCATATGATACGTTTTGAGTCCGCAAGCGCTGGTAAATGCTGTTTATGACATTGAAAAAGTCGGTTTTCAGTTGTTCCCAGAAGCTGTGAGATTCTTCGAGCGGTTCCCCGCAAATAGGGCAGACATATCTCCCGATCTTGACGCTACCAAGTCCTTTTTTGCAATGCTCATTGTATCCGTTGTGATTCATCTGATACCCGCATTTCGGACAGTCTGGCGACACAATTCTCCGGAATATACCGTTTGTGGTGAATTCGTAGTCGTTCGAGTAGTTCTCGAAGATTGGGGAGAGTATGCCCGCATGGACAAAGTTTAATAGTGTGCAGTTTAGAATGGTCATTGTATAGCCAATACACATATTCCCTTCCGGGGTTAAAAAGCTTTTGGGAGGGGGTATCCTATTATATCACTAGAAAATTCGATTGTGCCACAAAAGACCTGAATTTTTCGAAACACAAAGCTGTAGTCGCCGCATTTGGTCAACATTTCGTCAAAACGAATATTTTCGACCATAAGTTTCACAAGTATCTGGTGGAATCTTTTGAACAAAGGCAGATAGGGGATTACGAGCCATTAGAAGAGATTACAAAGGAAATCGCACAGAAGGCTATTGGAATGGCAGTAGAATTTTTAGATGCGGTCAAAGGTTATCTTGCTGAATAGTAATTGATGTGAACAAGATGATCGGCAGGAGTTGAACCGATCATATTCCAGAAACGGTCCTTCCAATCTTCGATACACCTTTACAGTATCATCCGGTCCCAGTTATACTTCGTCTCAACCAGCTTCTTGCCGTTTTGCCCCATCTCCTTTCTAAATCGAGATCACCCATCGAGTAGTTGATGCATCATGCGATAGATTCTGGATTTCTGTATCCGGTACTCCATTTGAGAAGTTGTCGATTCAGGTGCACGGCATCGGTTGCGATGACCGGTTTTGCTGCGTCCCATGCCTCCAGCACCACGATACCGAATGGTTCGTTGCGGCTTGGAACACAGGCGATGTCGCATGCGTTCATGCAGTCGGAGAGCGTCTCATCAGGTACGTGTCCGAGGAACCGGCACGCGTCCTGCACACCCAGTTCTGATGCACGGTGCTCACAGTACGGTCTCATCCCGCCGTCTCCTACAAAGACGAATCTGGTATCCCACCGGTTACGAAGTACCTCTGGTATGGCATCGATCAACATGTCCACGCCTTTCTGGTAGCAGATGCGTCCTGTGAAGAGCACCGCTGGCGCATACGGGTGTATGCCGAACCGCTTCTTGACCGCACCCGCATCCACATCCTTCTCGATCTTGCCGGGATTGATCCCGTTTGGGATCACTGTGATCTTGTAGTCTGGCAACTGGTAGATCTGCTGCACCTCTCCCTTAAACTGGTTGGTCGTGATGATCGCCTCTGCCGCTTCATATCCGCCGAGCCATTCCCTGTGCGATATCGCGCGTGATTCCTGCCAGTCACCGATCTGGTTGCCGTTTCTTCCCCATTCGGTGCTGTGGTATGTGACAACGAACTCCTTACCATAGTCATGCTTGATCCGGTCGAGCGCATTTACCGGATGCCAGTCGTGCCCATGGAGGACGTCGAATTCACCGAATTCTTTCTGTACTGACCCGAAACGGTCGTACATCGCATCGCACATCTGATCCATCTGGTGGACGATGCCGCCCGATGGATCATACCTGCACCGCTGGTAATGCACCCCGTTTATCTCGTCATAGTCGCGCATCCATCCGCTCTGCGTAAAGATGTGTACTTCGTGCCCTTTTGTCGATAACGTCTCTGTGAGTTCTGTTACATGAGGAGATACGCCGCCTACGGTCACAGAGTGCAAACTCTCCCATGAGAACATTCCAATTCGTAAAGTTTCCATTCGTACCACCTTCAAAAACTGCAAGTTACCGATAACTTTAATAACGATAAAGTTTTCGGTTATACAAAATTAATATTATGTATAAAATAGTATTACGAATGTTTACAGATTTCACAACTACTTCCCAACCCCATAGACCACAAACATAGTTCCATGAAATCACTGATCAACATGCGATCACTCCCATTCGTCCAGAGGCACCGAGAACTTATGCTCAACGATTTCCCTGTGCAGCGTGTTGTAGCTGCAGAACGAAATCACACGTCCATCTGGCGTTGCATAATGGATACCGCAGCGCTGCACCCGCTCGAGATCGATGTTGTAGAGATCCTGAAAGTGCATGATGCCCAGAAAGAGGGTTTTTCGATGGAACTGCTTTATGACATCTTCCGTACCTTTGGTGAGTGCGTTGATGAGCAGTTTCTTCACATCCACGCTCTTCGGTGCTTTTTTTGCATCGATAAACTGCGTGAGATGCGATATAATACTCGCAGTGACATGCAGTTTGTTGATCGTCGTATGGTCATACTTCCCGGCAACCTCGCTCAGATATTTGAACAAGCCCTCGACATCGATGAAGCGCGTGATCGGGATGTACTTGCCATCTTCCATATAGATGTACGTTCCGGCACCGCAGTGCGGATGCATCGTGAACTTCACCTGTGGCATCCCTTTCTTAACCTCTGCAAAGTTCGA
>JGI12150J12686_103091_pt3 | contig 16275 bp, 13 predicted proteins | sample ANMFosRound1_FD_12686 | JGI IMG/M metagenome (IMG submission 12686)
ATCTGCACACCTAACTGCATTTTGCTCGGCATTCTTCTTTATTTCCTCGACTCGCATTTCGCTTGCCCTTATACCGCCCACTTCCAGCACATGACCGATAATTTGTATGTTCTGCAAAGCCAGGATTTTCTTTGCTATTGCTCCTGCTGCGACTCTCGCTGCCGTCTCGCGTCCGGAAGCTCTTCCACCACCCCTATAGTCCCTTATCCCATACTTCATCTGATATGATAAATCCGCTTGCCCAGGTCTTGCAATATCTTTTAGTGGTTCATAAGGACTCGAATCGACATCCTTATTCCAGATGAGCATAGAGATAGGAGTACCCAGTGTTTTCCCTTCGAACACGCCCGACAATACTCTCACCGCATCCGCTTCCTTTCTTCCTGTGGTTATCTCGCTAACGCCCGGTTTTCGCCTGTCCAGTTCGTACTGTATCTCCGCTTCTGACAGCTCAAGCTCTGACGGGCAGCCATCCACAACCACGCCTATCGCTTCCCCGTGTGACTCGCCCCAGGTAGTCACCCTAAATATCTTTCCAAAAGAATTTCCAGACATGACAACCAAAGAGTTATAGGTTCTGTAAGAATATAATTTATATTTCGTGTGGTAATTAGTGCTTAGAATACAGACCACTGGATACTGAGCAAGTACCTAATAGGTATTTGTTTAGCAAACCACAAGATTACACAGATTTTCACGAGAAAACAAATATATGAATCGGGTTTTAATACACTATTGGCTATCCCATCCATATTAACCCTAATTTCTTGTGTTAATCTTGTGTAATCTCGTGGTTTTTAAGATTAGCTATACAAATACCCTAATAGTTATAGAATTGACCGTTTTGCCCACATAATTTCGCTGGTTTTATTATAACTTTCTTATCAGGGTCTTTAACAACATAGCCAAGTCTAAAAGCATCCACTTTATGCCTGCCCGCGATTTCAATAGCCACTTCTGCTTCTTGCTCCGGTAATATTACGCAAAATCCTATACCCATGTTATATACTCTAAACATCTCTTCATCTGTGACATTGCCACGTTTTTGTAATAGTGTAAAAATCGGCGGTGTTTCTGGCAGATAATCTATTACAAAACCCACATCTGATTTGACCCTAGTTAGATTTAAAAACCCGTCACCGGTAATATGCATTAATGCCTTTATATCCAAATTAGAATTTATCATCTCCATAATCTCCGGAACATAGATATGCGTTGGCACCAACAGTTCCGCTCCGATTGTTTTTTCTAACACATCAAAATGCTCGTCAATCGTACCGGTTTTCAAAAAGATATGACGGGCTAAGCTCAAGCCATTACTATGGATACCACTACTGCTTAGACCTATGATTACATCATTCTCCCGGATATTCGCCCCTACTATTACTTTATCAAGAGAAACAGTGCCAACCGCGGTGCCTACCAGATCAAACTCACGATTTTTTCGCACTCCCTTCACCATATCCTTTACAATAGCTATTTCACCACCTGGAATAGTTATATTAGCTATTTCCGCACCCTTGACAAGCCCTTTACCTATTTCTTCCAGTAATTCTGGATCCGGTTCACAAAGGGCAATATAATCAACCAGAGAGATAGGTTCTGCACCCACACAGAGAATATCATTAACATTCATCGCAATGCAGTCTATTCCGACCGTATCATATTTATCCATCATTTGTGCGATGAGTATTTTCGTTCCCACACCATCGGTTGCGACTGCTAAACCTGACCCCTGTCCAAGGTCGATCACATTCGCAAAATAGCCTATGCCTAGCTTAACTGAACCTATATCAGTTCTAAAGGTAAGGCTTCGTCCCACATGATCGAGTAGCCGGTTTAATCCAATGTCCACTTTCGCTGTGTCAACTCCCGCTTTTGTATATGTAACACTCTCTTGCGTTTTCATTCTGCACTAACCTAATATAATGCAAAGATAAAGATTATAAAGATAAATACTTAGTATGCATAAGGATCATAGAGTAGAAATGGCGAAGAAATGAAAAGAGCTTTATTTGACGATATTGGGAGTTATCCACTGCCTGAGGGAAGAACGAAAGAATGGATGAAATCCGCCTTTGCTAATCCGGAACATCACAAAGAGGTGCTCTACGAGATAATAATAGAGTCAATGTGGCAGAAGATAAACGCAGGTGTTGAAGTTCCCAATTATCCTCAGTTTCAGAACATGATTACTCAGTTTAGCGAGCACATCCTGGACGATGGAAGAACAGAAGCGCCACTGCTAATAAAAGAAGAAGAGGCGAAGATGGTCGAAATGGATGCCTTAGCCGAACTAGCAGTGGAGTACAAAGAGAAGGAAGGTAAAAAGTTAAAAGTCCGAATTTGTGTCACCGGTCCGATAGAGCTATATTATAACCTATTCACGCCACCGGTGTATATGGACATGTTATCGCCCCTTGCGAAATCAGTAGGCCGATTCATAAAACATGCGGTAGAAGGAGCGCGGAACTACGACGTTGCTTGTGTCTCTATAGACGAGCCAAGCATGGGATTAGATCCGCGTATAGAAGAGGATGGTATAATTACCGCACTGGAACTCGCTTCGGAATATGCTTTCCGATCGAGCATTGATACACAAATACACCTCCACTCACCCATTTTTTATGAGACCGTGTGCCAGGTAGAAGGGATAAACGTGATAGGGATGGAATCAGCAGCTAATCCGTCTCTTTTAGCTCTTATCGATAAAGAGCAACTAGAGAAATACGATAAATTCCTGCGCATTGGTGTTTCAAGAACCGATATACTCAGCATGGCTGCGGAATATGATGAAATACATCATACAAATGCATTCAAAGATAAAGGCGTTTTGGAGACCATAGTTAACGAATATAACAGCCCTGGCAATGTGAAGAAGCGGCTGGAGAACACTTATACCATCTTTGGTGACCAAATAAGATATGTGGGTCCGGATTGTGGCTTGGGTCCTTTTCCCAATCAGGAACTGGCATATTTGGTCTTGAAAAACACCGCTGCGGGGATAAAAGCGTTTTATAGCAGTGAAAAATAAAAATTTGGAATTTTTCCACTCTTTATTGAGCATATTAAATTATAGCGCCCGCGGACCGCGGGATGTCCCAGTATTATATCAAAAGCGTCCCGAGTAGAGGCATGAGCAGGAACAGGATGATATTTGTCAAACCATGTGAGATGCTGACACCGACGATAGAGCCTGTGAACTTCACTGAATATGCATATAAATGCAAAAGGTCCCTTACTTTAAACGGTGTCAAAAATAATAGTAAAACTGGGCGGCAGCTTACAAGAAAAAGGAAGAGAAATCATACGGTTTCTTAGCGATTATGCAGAGAAGAAAGCCCATACTTTTATTATAATCCCTGGCGGCGGTCATTTTGTAAAGTGGATAAAAGAACTCTCCGAGCAAGAGGTTATCTCCGATGATGCTGCGCATTGGATGGCGGTTCTTGGTATGCACCAATACGGTTTTTACCTCGCCGATGGTAGTGGAATAGAGATAGTTGAGAACGTGGAAGAACTCCGCAATGTGGTGCATATAGGCGTATTATTGCCATATACTCTTCTAAAAGAAGATGATTCCTTACCGCATACGTGGAATGTCACATCAGATACGATAGCTGCATTTGTCGCAAATAAAGTGGGCGAAACGAGCTTCATAAAACTAACCGATGTGGATGGACTAATGGATGATAAGGGGCTTTTGGTAAGACAGATTCATGCAAAGGCGATGAATAAGCACGCGCGTACAGGCTGTGCTGACGCGGAACTGCCGCTATTTTTAATGCAGAATGAAATGAGTTGTACAATTGTGAATGGCAACTTCACAGAGCGAATAATAGCGGTAATAGAGGGAAAAGAAACGATCTGCACAAAGATCTCATAAATGCTATTTGGTAGTAACAGGGGCCGTCTCGCAATTGTATTTGAGATTGTGATTTTGGTATTCGATATTGTTTAGGATTTGGGATTTGCGGGAGAAAGCGGAAATCTTTTTTGGCCACGGGATTGATAAGTGGATGCAACAATTGATGTTTATATACTTCCAGGCAATATCAAAATAAATAAATAAAAAGATAAGATAAAGGAGGTGGTAGTTATGTGTAGTGTTGGAGGTACCGACTTTGAATTTGAGAGAGAAGAGATAGAAGTAGAGCGATACAAATGCAATGACTGCGGGAATAAGTTTGATGCAATGGGCGAGAAAGTAGTCTGTCCATCATGTCAGTCGGAGAATGTAGTGAAAGCGTGAAAGAGTAGCTGGCATGATAAGTTTAAGCAGTAATGAGATGCTGCTGGTGCTTGGTAATAGTGGCACTGTAGCGGTAGTCAAGGTAGGTAAACAGAGGCAGTTCTTCGTTGATACGCCAGAAAGAGAGATTGTATTGGCGCTGGGTCCGGATGAATTGCTTGTAGCTTCTGGCTTTGGCACTGGCGAAGAGATAGTAAAAGGGTTGAAGTGCGTGCTATACATGATAAGGGAATTGAACTCGCCATTGATTGTTTTGCCAAAGAACCACCCTGCATCTGCGCGCCTTAAAATGGTGTTAGCTGCGGGCAAGCGAATAGTCTTGAGCTGTGATATTACCCCGGGTACGCATCCCGAGCAGCATTTACTCTGTGCTATGAATGAGTTCGACGGCGCAGAGATTCTAGGCATAGAGGGTGGTGTAGAATTAAAAGGGTTGGAATGGGCGAAATATGAGAGAAGGGGTTTTTCATCGTTGTGATGTTTTAAATTCTTGGTTTTGCATTTTACAATTTGCATTTTGCAATCACATTATATTATGTCACCGTAGTTTGCAGCAATACATCGCCTGTTTGCGTGTAGACTATTTCAATGGAATCACCAGTATTAAGCGAAAGACTGGAGATCTCCAATTCGTCTCCCGCTGCAAACTGCGTATACCTGTTAGGCCCAGGATTCCAGTTAGCATCGCCATTTAATCGCGATTTGTCCGATAAGGTATAGAGCTCGCCATTCTGCCTCACCTCTAAGTAGTTCCAATCACCAGCAGATTGGCCTCGCCCACCGCCGGTCTCGGGATTACCAAAAGCATCTGCGATGGTATCGCCGCCGTGGTGGCTGATTCTTAGCGTATCCGAGTTCGCGTTAGCACCATCAATGATTAAAACCGCACTCGGCGCCTTTTGCACACTAACGGCGATGCGGTAGGCTAACGTTACGAGAACCATGACAATTAAAACCATAGCAGCAATCAACCCGAAAACACCGATTTCGCGTAGTATATAGGGGCCTGCTATCAGGACGACAATAGAAGAGAAAATAAGAATTCCAATAGCGTATGTAATTGCCTTTGAAATCATTTCTCTCTTTCTCTTATCCTTTATTCCTGGCCTTAATATGGAATTCAACATCTCGCGGAATACATAGCCACCATCAAAGGGCACCATAGGCAGACAGTTAAACAGACCAACGTAGAAGTTTATCCACCCAATCCAAAATAAGACGTCGGCAATGGCAAAAATACTCCCACCTAAGAATGACGCTGTACCTGCCGGCTCGTATAAATGTGATAGAAAAGGGCTAAAGGTGCTGAAACCATAAGGGAGTGGGCTAAAAGGCATGCCCGTCAACATTAACCAACCTCTTGGTGAAATAAGGGTGCGAGGTGTGCTCCGTAGGTGTTCTAAGTACCCCTTCGCCGGAAAATCCCCTACACGCATGCCCAAGCGATTATTTGCAACGACAACACCTAAAAACCCGAATTCGTAATATGGTGATTTTTCTAACTCCACGGCGAATGTTGTAGCGTTTGTTCGCACTTCTATTACTTGCCCTGGTACCGTCTGATTCATAAAGTTCTGGAAGTCATCATACCCATGTATACTCATATTGTTCATTGTTATTATGCACATGCCACTTTTTATGCCGGCGTTAGCCGCTGGGAAACCGTCTACCACATCTGAAATCCATACCCCTTCAGTTTCATGAACGCCTTCCAATATTATTTCTCTTTCTGCTCCACTTTCATCTAACACTGTTAATATCATCCCGCCAGCCACTTTTTCCTCTGTTCCATTATTATACGCCGCTATATTTCTCGTCGTGATCCCGTCAACCTTTGTAATCAACATCTCCGGTTTGATCCCTGCTTTATCTGCAGGGCTATCTTTCGCAACAGCATAAACAAAGGGGGTATTATCCATAACTGGCTGAATAGAGAATAAAATGGCGAGGAAGAGTAGAAAAGCAATGAGGGCCACGGCGAAATTGCTCGTCACACCAGCGGAAAGAATGCGCGTTCTCTCACGAGCAGTGGCCACCCGTTTCTTATCCTCTTTTCCTGGCTTTAGCTCTTTATCATGTTCTAACTCGCGATTTTTCTGCACTTTTTTCTCCTTCTTACCAAATAATTGCTCGCTGTCCAGCTCTGCAAATGCACCTATTGGTATCACTGCGACTAAAAGCCCCATTGATTTTACTTTTATTCCCTCTACGACACCCAATATCGCATGGGAAAGCTCGTGCACTATTAACGCAATAACAAAGCCTACCCATGCACATAGAGGTATAAACTCGTTTAACCCCGGTAAAAGGAGTACGTTCCGCGGCTCGTGTAACTTCGTTGGTGCGGGCTGCAGTGTGAATGTTAGGTAAGTGCCATATGCCACGAGAACAAACATAAATACCATGGATATAAGCACGAAAATAGTGCCGATATTCGCATAACTACGCCAAAAGCCCTTTCTCAAATCACCTTCTGACAACCGCTCTAATAATCTCTTCCCTCTTGTCGTCCTTATCATTAGGAGGGGACCAGATGCCGAGATATTATACCGCTCCAAAATGCCCCGTTTATCCAGAATCATAACAATAAACCAGTAAATTAGAAATAGGTACAGGCACAATGTCAGATAATACATGTCCATTTTTTTTTCACACCAACGTAATTTAGAAGGAGTTTGCTAATATAAATTTTGGTATGAAAATACTTTATTATTTTCATGCTCATGGGTGTCTCCATGAGTCATGAATGTTTCTTTTGGTAAACCTTTTCTTTCAGAAAAGGTTTATTTTATTTCTTTGGTAAAGCTTTCTTTTATAAAGAAAGGTTTGTTTATGATTGTAGGAATAGACGATACCGACTCGAGAAGTGGGATGTGCACCACGTATCTATGCACCGTTTTAGTTGACGAACTCAAAAGCTATGGTGAAGTTTCCACGCCTGTATTAGTACGACTAAATCCATGCATACCATTTAAAACAAGGGGCAACGGCGCAGTCGCATTTGAAATTCTAATAAACGGGGGGTTAGAGCGAGAAGTGAAAGAAATAGTCAAGGCGCGAGTGACTGAGCTATCCGAGTTACGAGCAGAAGGGACAAACCCGGGCGTTGTTTTCATTGATGATAACGCCTCAAATGCAAGTTTCAATGAAAAGTTAAAACACTTTTATGAAACTGCAGTGCGGGAAGTACTGAGTATAGAAGATGCTTATGCTATTATCTCGGAATTGCACCTTGATTACTTCGGCTTGAAAAATAAGCGCGGGTTAATAGGCGCTTTCGCTGCTGCTTCGTTTCTTCTGTTACACGCAAAAAAAAGTTACGACTACACTTACGAGCTGATGGTATATCGTCGAAGAGAAAGATGGGGAACCTTACGCTTTATAGAGGATGCAAGTGTGTGGGCAGCAGATGAAGCTACTTACCCCTTAGTCTGGGATACCGTAGATGTGGCGAACAAGAAACTAGTTCTTGTACCCCATTCACCCTGTCCTGTCCTTTTTGGTATAAGAGGCGACAGCGTAGATGCTATCTACAAAGCTTACGGGCTCATACAAGCCGAGCCGGAGGAGCGGAAGATGCTGTTCATTACGAATCAAGGCACTGATTGCCACCTGAAGAACACAGAAAAGTTATGGGATTATCACTCTTATATCTTAGACGGCGTGGTGGATTCCAATCCAAGGACGATAGAAGGCGGGCATGTCCTGTTTTCTCTGTCGGTGCAGGGAGGTAATGAAAGCGTTGACTGTATTGCTTACGAGCCGACGAAGGGCTTTCGTGCTATTATACGGGAACTGCGAATCGGGGATGATGTTACGGTCTACGGGTCGCTAAAGGAAGGTACATTAAACCTTGAGAAGATAGAGCTAAGGGAATTGAACCTTGTAGTGGAGCGGAATCCGAAATGTAATAAGTGCGGGCGGAATATGGAATCCGCGGGACGATCGCAGGGCTACCGCTGTAAACGCTGCGGAACCTTTAGTGCGGTGAAGGACAAGGTAATCGTAGAGCGGGCGATAGAAACGGGTTTGTATGAAGTGCCTCCGGTTGCAAGAAGGCATATATCCAAACCTTTGGTCCGTATGCGTATGGGCGATAAGATTATTCATCCGAGTAGATGAGCTTAAATCTGCGTCCCAAATTAAATTTATTTATGGGTAGAAGTTATACTTTATGTACAATAAGAAAGACAGGGGTTGTTTATGCTTGAAGCAATAGGGCGGCTAGTAGTAATTTTTGCAATAGCATTTGTGGCACTCATAGCAGTAGCTCTTTTATTTTGCGCTTATACGGTGCATACGAAAAAGATAATATTCCCTAATTTCGTCCTGTTCATAATAAGTTTGCTTTATGAACCTTTACGCAGACTGCTGTCGTTCTTTCATGTTGATCCGGCATTAATAGACGGAGTCTCAGTTGAGATACGGAATGCACTTAATTATCCCGATTTCGCCTGTACGAACATGGAAGAGCGTGTTTTAATCCTGCCTCAGTGCATCAGAAGCACGGAATGCCCTGCTAAGTTGAGTTCATTAGACGGTATCCATTGCATAGAATGTGGTAAATGCGCAATTGGCGAACTAAGCGCTAGTTGTAAAGAGCTTGGCCTCAAAATGTACATATCGCCAGGAGGGACCTTCACGGGAAGGATTCTTATGCACTGCCGAGCAAAAGCGGTGGTAGGTATTGCTTGTTACCCCAATCTGAATGAGGGCATGTTAAATACAAAACTTATTGGTGTGCCATCACAAGGCGTGCCTTTAACAACTCAGGGATGCGTAAATACCACCGTAGACTATGAAGCGATAATAAACAAATGCAAAATGCAAATATCAAAATGATCAATCTAATATCTTCCTCGACATATGTGCTGATAGGCGAAATTTTCATAATCTTTGTTATTGCAGTGCTCGTGCTAATTTTAACTGCTGTGTGCTTAGCCATATATAAAAGAGGCCTATTCCCACGATTTACGCTCTTTGTGCTCAACCTCTTCTACCAACCCGCCAAGCTATTCCTCGGTTACTTCAATATAAATCATATAATCGTGGACGAAATAGGCATTGCACTGATGAATTCGCTATACAAAGAGGCATATGGAAAGACACCAATGGCTAAGCGAATATTGTTCCTGCCTCAGTGCCTTCGCAATCTCGAATGTCCGGCGAAAATATCGCCACAAGAAGGTGTCATCTGTACAGAATGTGGTAGATGCGGGATTGCGGAAATTAAAAGGCTGTGTGATGAACAGGGCGTTGATATGTGTATCGCACCAGGAGGTGAATTTGTTAAGCGCGCAACAAGAGACAAAAAGCCGTTGGCTGCAATCGGTGTTGCATGTCAACATGACCTTTACGAAACAATGCGATATGTTACATCGAAGGGTGTGCCAATGATAGGTGTGGTGCTTTCAAAGAGCGGTTGTGTGATGACGGAAGTGGATTGGGCGGAAGTGAAAGAGAATCTATTTTATAGAGGGAATTAGCTATAAACAAATAGAATTAATTTGATACCAAAATTAAAATACGATGCAACAGTATGACGTGATAGTTATAGGTGCTGGTCCATCAGGAGCGATAGCAAGTAAAACTTGTGCTGGGAACGGGCTTAATACTCTACTTTTGGAGAAGGAAGGAATCCCCAGGTTTAAACTCTGTGGTGGTGCTGTATCAACGAGTGCACTATCAGACCTGGATTTTGGAATTGAAAAGGATTTGATAGAGCGAGAATGCTATGGTGCACGAGTTCATTTTAAAAACCATCAAATAGAAGTAAAAAGGAAATCTAGGCTGGCGATACTTGTATCGCGCGATAAATTTGATGCGTACCTCGTTTCAAAAGCAGTTGATGCTGGTGTTGCGCTTCATGAGGCTGAAAAAGCAACATCTATAAAGCCAGAAGAGTCAAGGATAGTTGTGGAAACAAATAAAGAGAAGTACCATGCAAAGGTAGTTATCGGCGCTGATGGTGTTAATAGTATCGTCTCTAAGTATGTTCGAGATTCTTATAAACCCGACGAGTTGGGCTTTTGTATTGCCGCGGAGATTCCTGCTAGTAATGAAGAAGTTAATGAGTATATAGAGAATGCTATTGATATTCATTATGGTATCACTAACTTTGGTTATGGTTGGGTTTTTCCTAAAGAGAAGCATTTCTCTGTTGGTTTGTGTGGAATCCTTTCCAGCATGAAGAATTCACGGGATATATTTATAGCTTTCCTTAAGAAATTAGGATTTAGCACCGATGTCGTTACTCATGCACATCTAATTCCTGCTGGTGGTCACGAAAGAGAAGTATGCTCAGATAGAATAATTTTGGTCGGCGATGCGGCGGGATTTGTCGACCCTTACCAGGGGGAAGGAATAAAATATGCATTTATCTCCGGTAAATTAGCAGCGGAGAGAGTTGTAGAATCATATGAGAATGACGAATTCTCAAAATCGGCATTGGATTCCTATAAAAGAGCCTGTTATAGCTTGTTTGGAGAGAATTTAAAATATTCTTTACGATTAACCAAATTGATGTATAAATATCCAAATATCTTCTTTAGACTTCTTTCATCTAATAAAATAGTTCTAGGAAAATGGCTTGAGATTCCTGCGGGGGAAATGGAATACAAAGAATACATAAGATGGCTTATTCCACGAGTGCCTTACTACATGCTAAAAGCACAATTTTCGTTCTAATCTAATAAATTAGTAAGCTAGTGTCTCCTTGTCACCGATCCGTCTGCCAGGGCAGCCAATCAGGTACGGGAGTGGCAGTAGATGCATTTACCACCTTACCTATTTCTATTTTCTCCGTGAGATTGAACACACCGATATAATCTTCAGAAATTCTTGTCCTATTTGCTCTCGCACCTACAGGAATAGAGCCATTGAAAGAAGTTTCAAACGCCATTGACGACTTAGTCGCAGTTGTATCATCCTTCATATAGACGGCTTCGCTTATCTTCTTATGTATAGCAGTGCCGGCCTTTTTGTCCTTACTGCAAATGCCCTGCATCCAGTTAGAAGAGAAGTTAAATGTAGTGGGCTGGTATTCCGCATCGAATTGATAATTGGCAAGCCACGTTTTCCAGTGCCGAATATAACGTGTACAAAATCCCACGATATTGCTCGTCTGCATAACCCAGACGTCAATCGGGAACCCCTGGTTAATATACGTTAATCTGTGTCAATATTTAATTTTAGTTGGGTATTATGCTTTCTTGTATTAGATAGATACACCAGGAGAAGAGTTAAAATGACAGTTTGTGGAGCTACCAGTTCCATACTAGCATCTTCAATATTATGCCCTTTAACTAGCTGTCCTATTACTTAAAGCTGCCCGCACCTCCAAAACCGATTCCTCAGGTCGGATTACCTCTGCACCATCTATCTTCCAGACATCCCTCCAGATAGGGAAGGGATACGGCGACTCGTGAGTGATAATGCCATTATAGGTAGGCGCAACCATCATCAAATCTATGGCACGAACTGGGGTATAGCCTCTCAAACCAGTAAAGTCCATTCCCTTTAAAGCCTCCCGTACAGCATCAGTATCGGTTGTCCCCGCTATCTTAATTGCTGCTTTAAGCGCATATATGGCATCATAACCCAGTACTGCCCAACCGGAAGGATACTCACCATTATACTTTGCCCTATATTTCTCCACAAACTCCATCATTTTGGGGTTGGGGTCAGCGAAAAAATCGCCTCGGGCAAAGCCATAAACACCTTCTGGTACATCCTTACCTAACGCCCTCAACACATCTATATCGTACAGAGCCATAAACGGTAGCTCGTCAAAAAAGCCATAGCCCTTAGCCTGCTTGGTGAAGGCAACTAAATCATCTCCATAAAGAGAACTTTGAACGAAATCGATGTCATCTTTCATGGCTAGCATAGCAGTAATAAAGGGTGAATAGTCTGTCTCGCCAAGCTTTGAAAAAGCTTTACCGACAATCACAGCATCGGGAACCAACCTCTTTATCTCTTCCTCGAAGGCTGCTTGCTCGCGGTAGCCGAACTCATAATCCTGATTAAAACAGTAAAATTTCTTAGCGTTGGGAAAATCGCGGTGTATTCTACGTGCTTGGCCACGCCCCTCCATATAGCTATTGACTACCACCTGCAAGGTTGTTCCATTATAGTTATCAACTGTTTGTGCCTCAGTACAGGCGATGGACGAGACGCGAATTATGTTGTAGTCTCCGGTCACTGCCTGTAACGCCAAAGCCTCACTACTGCTACAAGGCCCAAGAGCGAAATCTATTTTCTCACTTAGTATTAAGTCCTTAAGCTCCCTAACACTAATATCTACGTTAAGCGCACCATCACGATCAAGATACTCCAGTTGCCGGCCTAAAATACCACCAGCGGCATTTAGTTCCTCAATAGCCAATAACTGCCCCTTCTTTTCCGAGGTACTATACAGCTCGCATATGCTACTGTAATCTCCAACGTGTCCTAGTTTTATCGGCTTTAGAGATACCTGCTCCTCCAACGATACTGGCTTTCTTTCATAAATCAGCCGCCCAGGCAAGCCGGGATCTACTTGGTATCTAGCCACGTGCTCCCACATAAAAGTATCATTATCTTCTCTTACAGCCCAAAAATCATAGTTACCAAACTTCCTGTCCCCTGCCTCGTTGAGGACGGTCCAACCAGTAGCGCCAAAGTAAGATCCGGCGGTTTGTGGCAGTGCTATCTTCAAAGTAGCGGAGTCGTTTGTTCTTCCTGTCGCAAGGTATGATAGAGTCGCTACCCAGAGGGCATCGTAAGCAGCAAAAGCGTAATTATTTGGTGGTCTTCCTATCTTCTTTCGAATCGGATCATCAACGAGTCCATACTTCTCCGTCTTCCCAACAGCATAGGTAGGGTTCGGGAAACCGGTTCTTATTGCAAACTGGGCCGCCGGGGTATTGCTGATAAGCTCTTTGTCCAAGGCAACAGCGTTATTGCCATACCATTTCACCGTGGAGATACTGGGATAGTTTTGCGCTTGGATGAAAATGGGTACTACCTCCTCAAAAGCCAGGAGGTAGACTCCCAAAGAATCAACATCGCCATACTGAGCTATTGTTTGACTTACCTTCGAGTTCAGGGATCCCAGCTCTGTGGAGAAATCTTCGGTAGTGGGGCTATACCTCACACCATCAACCATTGTGCCACCAAGCTCTTCAAAGCAGCCTTTCGTGGCTTCGACGAGATCATCCCCCCACACGTCACCTCTCCATAGGGGTATAACAACCCTGACTCCATCCTCCCACATCAGCCTGGCTACAGCTTCCGCTTGATGCGTAGCATCGGGGCAAAACCGGAACACGTTATCTCCGGGGATAGCTAGGGATGGGGCAATGCTGGATGCACTGACCAGCAGGATGCCGTTCTCTTCTGCATATGCCTTAATCGTTTCAACCTCAGCGCTGCACACAGGGCCAATAACAACTCTCACCCCTTTTCCTGCTAAGCTCTGCAGCTTTTCGAGCGCAACCGCCGGGTCGGTCTTTGTGTCTTCAACAATAACTCTTATCCTTGTCTTAGAACCAATGCTCAAAAGATACTCATTTACGTCTTCAACTGCGAGCTCGAGCCCCGCCTCGCTTGATTCCCCCACAGAAGATGCAGATCCGGTGAGAGACAGGAGAGCGCCGAAAACTACTTCTGGTTGGGGTGCAACTTCTGGAGCAGGAGTTCTTAAGAACCAGCCTGCTGCGAAGCCTACCACAAGTAGTATGACGGCTATTACAGCTATTGCCTTTGTTGTTAGAGCCATATCTCATCCTCCTTCTTACATGTGTTCAAGTTTTTGTTGCATCCTTTTTTTATTACCCTTTTCGGGCAATAGCAGTAAAGTAAAAATCGCCTTATAAATTTTTCGGTTTTTGTTTTTGTTAAATCAGCCGCCCAGGCAAGCCGGAATCAACTTGGAATCTAGCCACGCGCTCCCACAGAAAAGTACCATTATCTTCTCTTACAGCCCAAAAATCATAGTCCCCAAACTTCCTGTCCCCTGCCTCGTTGAGGGCGGTCCAACCCGTAGCGCCAAAGTAAGATCCGGCTGTTTGTGGCAGCGCTTTCTTCAAAGCATCAGAGTCGTTTGTTCCTCCTGTCGCAAGATATGATAGAGTCGCTACCCAAAGGGCATCGTAAGCAGCAAGAGCGTAATTATCCGGGGGTCTTCCTATCTTCTTTCGAATCTGTTCTTCAACGAGTCCATACTTCTCCGTCTTCCCAACAGCATAGGTGGGATTCGGGAAACCTGTTCTTATTGCAAACTGGGCAGCCGGAGGGTTGCTGATAAGCTCTTTGTCAAGGGCAACAGCGCTGTTGCCATACCATTTCACCGTGGAGATACTGGTATAGTTTTGCGCTTGAAGGAAAATGGGAACTACCTCGCCAAAAGCCAGGAGGTATACACCCACGGAATCAACATCGCCATACTGAGCTATTGCTTGGCTTACCTTCGAGTTCAAGGATTCTAGCTCTGTGGAGAAATCTTCGGTAGTGGGGCTATACCTCACGCCATCAACCACTGTACCGCCAAGCTCCTCGAAGCTGTCTTTTGTGGCTTTAGCAAGATCATCTCCCCACACGTCACCTCTCCATAGGGGTATAACAACCCGGACTCCATCCTCCCACATCAGCCTGGCTACAGCTTCCGCTTGATGTGTAGCATCGGGGCAAAGCCGGAACACGTTATCTCCGGGGATAGCTAGGGATGGGGCAACGCTGGATGGACTGACCAGCAGGATGCCGTTTTCATCGGCGTATGCTTTAACCGTTTCAACCTCAGCGCTGGACTGCGGACCAATGACTACCTTAATGCCTTTTCCTGCTAAGCTTTGCAGCTTTTCAAGGGCAACCGCCGGGTCGGTCTTCGTGTCTTCAACAATAACTCTTATCCTTGTCTTAGAACCGATGCTCAGGAGATGCTTATTTACGTCTTCAACTGCGAGCTCGAGCGCCGCCTCGCCAGATTCACCCATAGAGGATGCTGATCCAGTGAGAGATAGGAGAGCGCCGAAAACTACTTCTGATTGGGGTGCAACTTCGGGAGCAGGAGTTCTTAAGAACCAGCCTGCTGCGAAGCCCACCACAAGTAGTATGACGGCTATTACAGCTATTGTCTTTGTTGTTAGAGCCATATTTCATAGTTATGGCTATCATAACATAAAGTTTTTTCGATTTTTGCTGTTCGTTAGGTTTTGAGAACGCCGGGATCACGGAGAGCGCCGAGTGCTTTACGAGAATATTAATGATCAAAGTGAAACTGCACACGGCAAAGACCATCCTTTAGGTCTGATTTAACTGTGTCCACATATTGCGTTATCATGAATCCCGAGAGTTTGATTGTGGCTTTTTCATCTCGTAGCAAATCAGTTTCCGTAGGATGCAGTGTGGGAAATTCCATTAGCATGCCATCATAACGAAGATCGATGTCCAGGTTAAACTCATCAAAGCTGACATCCGCCTTGATTTTACCTTTTGTTAGCCCTAACGTTGATACCGATTCGAAAAATTCATTCATAGCAGATATAGCGCGGTAGATTACTTCCTTTCGTGCACCCCAGGCAGACCCTTGTTTTTCCATGAATGTAAAAATCTTCTCGGAAGAATCCACGCCCGGCTCCAGTATGAGTTGCTTGCGTTGTGCTATACCCATTCTGAAAATGAGATTGAGGATGATTACAAGCACAGTTGCTAAGAAGAGGGAGGAACTGAAGATAGGTTGAAGCCAGGGATGATGTATATTTTCATACAGTTCTGGTAGGGCATCCACGCTGAGACCGAAGATGAGGGGGATCCCCACCACAAATATTCTTCTTGCATCCAGCATCCGCGACATAATGATCTGTATTCCGGCTACGATCATGAAGCTCACCGCATAGATGAGCGCTGCACCCATGACTGGTTTTGGCATGATAACAAATACTGCCGCAAGTTTGGGAAAGAGAGCAAGAGTGATGAGAATACCACCGGCAGCAAAGGCAATTCTTCGGCTTGTTGCTCCTGTACCAATCGAAAGTCCGACGTTG
>JGI12150J12686_102714_pt1 | contig 15720 bp, 17 predicted proteins | sample ANMFosRound1_FD_12686 | JGI IMG/M metagenome (IMG submission 12686)
CGAGCTCGGTACCCGGGGATCCCACACTTCCGGACTGGACGCTTGACCAGTTAATCGATGTGATGTTCAAGACCAAGCACATGGGTTACCCGGTACAGGAAAGCCATGCGTCTCCGGTGCTCGGGGTGATCACCTTCTCGGATGTCCGGAGGACGCCCGAACCTGAGCGGGGCGTAATCAGGGTCAGAGATGTTATGACGAGTGAGATAATAGCAATAGAAGCTGATGCAGACGCCTTCGATGCGTTCAAGCTCATCGCATCGGACAATGTGGGTCGCTTAATCGCCATAGACCATGGGCGGATGGTGGGCATCGTATCAAGGACCGATCTCATGCGATCCGTCCAGTTCAGAGGCGCGTACGGATGAGGGGCGATTCCGTTTGATATGCGTAGTATGAAACACAAGATATAGCAAGACATTGTAACATTTCAATGAATGAGCATCCGGAACAGCGGTTTTGGGAAATAGATTTCCTGCGCGGACTTGCGATAATCATGATGATAGTCTTCCATTTGCTCTATGATCTGACGTATTTTGGCGGACGCAATCTTAATTTGCACTCCGGTTTCTGGCTATATTTTGGACGTGCTACTGCCACAATCTTTATTTTTTTAGTTGGCGCATCACTAACTCTTAGTTTTTCAAGATCCATGAAGATACGAAATCCAGAGCAAAAATTATACCTGAAATATCTCAAAAGGGGTTTAAAGATCTTGTCATGGGGTTTAATTATTACCTTGACGACCTGGATCTTTTTGAGGGGGGGTTTTGTTCTATTCGGGATACTTCATCTGATTGGAATTTCGATTATTCTGGCATACCCCTTCTTAAAACTCCGTTATTGGAATTTGTTGCTGGGTATTGTCATTGTATCTCTTGGAATCTATCTGAAGAACTTTACTTTTGGTTTTCATTGGTTGGTGTGGTTGGGATTCATGCCAGACCACTTTTGTACCGTTGATTACTTCCCAATTTTTCCATGGTTTGGAGTGGTTCTGATCGGGGTGTTTTTTGGAAATTTGCTATATCCGGACTACACACGTAAATTTGACCTTTGGGATCTCTACAATTTTGATTTTATAGGAGTGTTTTGCCTGTTAGGAAGGCATTCATTGGTAATTTACCTGATTCACCAACCAATACTGATCATATTGCTGTATCTTCTGGGTTCTGCCGATGTTGGTCTGTTTGTACCGTAACAGAAAGGAATCCGAAGTCTGGCTTTTCGCTGTTTTGTAGGGGTAACCGGAAATCCTGTGGTGTCCTGACACGTAGTTAGTACGCAGGCAGCGCACACATACTAGCTATGGCAGATAAACATGGTGATTGCCGGATTGGCATCATGTTTTCCAACCAACCGGAAGAAATTAAAAAGTCTCAAATCGGACTTGTTGATCTAACATTGTATAAGTTGACACCCCCGATGCGCCGATAGGTTAATTTATCCGTATCCATAATTGTGACTGCATGACGACGACATACGATGTACCGGCCGAAAAACTGATAATGGTCGGTGCAGAAAAACTCAGAGAAAATAAAGAGATCGCACCGCCCGCGTGGGCTGGATGGGTGAAGACCGGTGTGCACAAAGAGCTGCCGCCTGTTGATAAGGACTGGTGGTATGTGCGGTGCGCCGCGGTGCTGAGACAGGTCTATGTCGATGGACCGATCGGCGTATCGAGACTGCGATCAAAATACGGGGGAAAAGAGCGCAACGGGACGATGCCGCCAACATTCTCGAAGGGAAGCGGGTCCATCGTGCGGAATGTGCTTCAGCAACTGGAAAAGGCAGGATACGTCAGAGCAGTGAAGGGCGGACGTACAGTGACTCCGGATGGACAACGAGTCCTGGATAATGCTGCGTACGAGATCCAGCAGCAGATGCCTGAATTGAAGTTGTACTGAGGAGGGTGCGATATGTCAGGAGAGCTTGATGAAATCAGGCGTAAGCGGCTTGAACAGATGCAACAGCAACAGCAATCTACCGCATACCAGCAGGCACAGCAGCAACAGCAGCAACAGCAGGTCGAGGAAGCAAAGCAGACGATACTCAGACAGATCCTGACGCAGGAGGCGCGTGAGCGGCTGACGACGCTGAGGATGGCGCGCCCGCAGCTAGCTGAACAGGTTGAGATGCAACTCATATCGCTTGCGCAGTCCGGAAGGCTCCAGTCCAAGATCGATGATGCAAAACTGAAAGCGCTTCTCCAGCAGATACAGCCAAAGAAGAAGGAGATGTCGATTAAGCATATATAACCGGATGAATGGATATTTTTGTGCTTTTCAGCGGAGGGAAAGATAGCTCATTATCAGCGATATTGCTTGAGCCTTTTTTTGACGTAACGCTTGTGACATGCAACTTCGGTTTCAGCGATACCTGGAAATTTGCAAGAGACGTCGCATCCGAACTCGGGTTTCCGCACAAGGTTCTCAGAATCGATGGCGCGGTCCTCGCGACTGCGTGCGACCTCGCCGTGGGTGATGGTTATCCGAACCATGCGATCAATCACATCCATCTCTGCGCGCTCCAATCTGCGGCAGTGACCATGCCTGCGACTGTGGCTTCGGCAGGCGTGCGTGCGTTCATCGCTGATGGGACACGACGGGATGACCGGGTTCCGATGCTGGAGCTACCGGATGCACAGCGTCTTGAGGACATGTATAAGTGCGTGTATGTGAGACCCCTCCTTGGATACGGCAGGCGTGCGGTGAACTTGCTCGTAGAGACTCATCTTGAGATCGCCGAGGACGAGAGTGAGAAGATCGAGAAATCCGATTACGAGGCTGAACTGCGCGCAATCATTGAGGAGCGGCACGGTTTCGGAATGGTGGATGAGATCTTTCCGAGGCACGTCCAGTCGAGGGTGGTCAGGCGAAAAGACCGGAGCATGCCTGCGAACGGATAGGGCACCAACTCCGCTCCGCGCAGGTCCGGGGCATCCGTGAACGGGGTCGCGCTATTGCTACATGACGGGGACGAACGCGGACGGATGTTTGAGTGGGAATGTTTTTGCTTCTATTTTATGTCTCGTAAAATCGTCACAAATAAAGACTGTCTGATAATGTTCATGAATTGATATCAAAACAAATGTGTTACTGGAAACCTTAACTCCGAACGGATGGGGAATAGCCCAGGATAGAAAACAGAGATATGGAGTCAATTCAATATTTAAGTCGGTTATAGCCGGTTTTTAGGGCATTAACATATTCCCCATAGTAGGGAATATTAAAAACAATGATATCTGTTCTATTTAGTGTTTGATTAGTGGAAGATGTGCTAGTATGGGGTATTTGATGAGACATATCCTAGGGTGATGAAAAGATGTGTCTACCTCAAACTGAATCGGTCCCATTTTTGTTCCATTTTGGTACTGGGACGAAAGCATCGCTCCAGGTAGATTGAACTGATTGTCACTGGTTTTTCTTGCACCGTGGAAGAATTGGACTGATATTTGGGGTTCATAATCGGACTAATGAAACTACTACACCGAACTGATCCCATTTTTGTTTCGTTCAGTACTTGATGCAAAGATCTTACAGTATGCGATCACTCATCGATATTTGTGAAACACGCCGTATTCAGCACGCCACTTATCCATTGTCTATTGCGGACGGGGTGATAAAAAGGAACAAAAGTGGGATCAATTTAGTGGGGCTGGATGAACGTCTTTTCATCAGCCCAGACATATCCCCTAATTGATTCGGAGTTAAGGTACTAACTTGACTTTCAAAGAAACGCGAATTAGCCCTTAATCCTCCTTGAAAACCGCTAGCTGTCGGACGGTAGTCGTCCAGCAAGTTGTATGACCTAACTTTTAATATCAGCGTAATGCTACACTACACATCGATTGAATCAGATAACTATTTATATGGGTATGATCAAATACACCAATGTAATTACATAGCCTACCGATGTCGATTTAGTAAACTAAACACATGCGGGAAATTTAGGTCAAATTGGGGAAGTTGGTGGCAAGGAGGTTTATGTTTTGATAGGTCATACATTAATTGGGTTGACCGATGGTGTTTTTCACTACATCTTTGAAAGTCAAGACTAAGTGCTCACCGAACAATAAAGTAGCAAAAGTACATGCTCAATAACTCGTGGTAGGAACCACAAGAGTGCCGAGATAAATTCATACTCGCCAGCTGGTGAAAATCCAGCCTGAGGAAAGGCTAGCCACCACCTCAGAACCGAACCCCGCACCCAGCCCGGTAACGGACTGTTGTGAGGCCGGGGGGACGGGATACTAGGCCACAATCGTAAGGTGAAGGTTATTAGCCCCGAAATCCTACCAATCCTGGAAGCCGACGTCTTTTGTGGGACGGAAGGCAGCATTCGCACCACCGTTAGTCTAAAACTCCGGTCTTGGAATATAGCTGGGATCTATATGACATTGCGAGGTGGTGCGAGTCCAGCGGGGTCCAAGACCGTAGCATGGTACCAAATGGTGACTATGGGAACTCGGGAGGCCCAATATGCTCTCCTTGTTCTCCTTGCGGAGTTAGGAGTATGTGGTATCAAGCCTATAAACGGCAAGACGCCGCAAATGGCATATTGGGAGTCGGATCAGCTCATAGTACCGAGGAAGCAGGGTAATTCCTGTGGAGGGAAGGGGCTGACAGTTGAACCGTTGGGGCAGGGACACATCCTCCGCACTCAGAGCGGGGTAAGGATGATAACAAAACTGTACTCACAACCTATCCGGAAACGGGTGGGGAGGTTCTTCTGAAGAGCCGGATGAGGGAAATCTTCAAGTCCGGTTCTGTGAGGGGGCTCATAGTAACCTCGGGGCTATTACCCCAAAACAAGAGGTGCGCTATGGGTCCTACTCGACGATTACACAGATTTCCACAAGATTTCTGTGTTAATCTCGTGTAATCTTGTGTAATCTCGTGGTTTTATATGCGGATATCCACACAATTTTGGTTAACTACTATCAAAGTTATCTGATGCCACTCCACATCCATGGCATTCGTGCGATTCATTCAAACGTGTCATTCGTGATCCCCTTCTGCCGATTTTATCACGAAATTCACGAATGGGCAAATGACACGAATTTTAACATGTTATTTTTTGGTAAGCCCTAAATGGAATTATTCTATATTAGACTTGTTGCGATATAAAATTCTATGAAATGCTGCCTTCTAAGGCGTCCATTACTCCGCGCATATTGCTCCTTTTCACGGATATCCGTTCTCCGGGCTTTTCCAAGTTATTCCGCAACAGGTCTATTGTATCGGAAGGACCTGGATGGACTTCGAAAGAAGGAGATGAAACGTTTGGAGAAAGAATTGTCAGAGAAAGAATATAAAAAGCTGAACGGAGTAATGTGGATATTGCGTAAGAATATGAAGGAATTAACGGACGAAGAACTGGAGATTTTGAAATGTTTATTTCATCATTCTCCAATATTAGAATTAGCATATAAACTTTGTAATGAGTTGACTGATATCTTCGAAGACGACATTTCCAAGAGCGTTGCGACTCGCAGGATCAATGATTGAAAGAAGAAAGTCGAGGAGAGTGGTTTGAAGTGCTTTAATAAATTTTTATCAACATTAGATAAATATTGGGATAAAATCGTAAACTACTTTATCAACCGCCAAACAAGTGGATTTGTGGAAGGGATGAATAATAAGATCAAAGTGATTAAACGGCGGTGTTATGGCATCCTAAACGTCAAACATCTGTTCCAGCGCACATATCTTGATCTCGAAGGATACTCTTTGTATGCGTGATCCATCAAATTATGCAACTCGAATTGTCAAAGAGCCGAAAGTTTTATGTGGGGTGGATTCCAAGGATCTGCGCATGGAGCAGAGAGAACTCCACCATGATCGACATACGGTTTCGCTGCTAACAGATCACATGGTGATCACGCCAAAGTATCGTGGAAAGATTCTGGTCGGAGATGTCGCGCTCGCTGTAGAGGGAATTATCCGTACGACCTGTAAGGAGATGAAGATTGGGATCATCGATATGGCTGTGAATAAGGTAGATCATGTTCATCTGTTTATAGAATACCCTCTGAAGTATTCTGTGAGTTTTATAGCCAAAAAGATCAAAGGCAGGTCGAGCAGGATACTCAGGCAAAACTTTCCCCACTTGAAAGAATGGTGCAAAGATCACCTATGGGCTCCCGGATGTTATCATGGCTCAGTGGGTCACGGGTGGGAAGTTGTGGAGAAGTACATCGGGACGCAAGATTATGCGCGAAAGGACAAATCGCTATGCACAAGCCCGGTACTTAAGTGCGGGGTATAGTGACTTATTGAGATGGATAAAAATGGAAATTAAAATCATGAAACAAAGATTGGAGGGTAAAAAATGAATATAAAACAGGGACTACTTTTGGTTATGCTTGGTCTTCTGGTGTTTTGCACTTTCATTAGCACCGCATCTGCGGCTACTATTTATGTGCCTGACGATCACGCAAAAATTCGGTAGTGTCCTAACATACGATAGTTTATTATAGTATGCAATAGAACCATTCTCTTGGTGAACACCATGGCACGACCAAGAGGAAATATCGATGCTGTTTGTCAGAACCCACAATGTCATTATTATCGAAAAGAAGCTGGGAAAGACATTATCAAAAGTGGTAAATACAAGAGCACCGGCCATCAAAGGTATTACTGCAAGCATTGCGAGACTTATTTCATGGAAACGAAAGGTACGCCATTATACCGGAAACGCCTATCCGAAAGTGAAATAATCAATATTTGCAAACATTTGGTAGAGAAGAACGGTATACGGAGTATCGAGCGGATAACCGGTCACCACCGAGACACTATAAGTAGACTGCTGGGGGATATGGCTGAGCATGCATCAGAGATGAATGAGTACCTCATAAAGACCCTCGGACTCACACCGCTTGAATGCGATGAAATATGGAGCTTTGTAAAAAAAACAAAAAAATATTGAGCCCGGCAGCCCAAATTGGACTGAAGAAGGTGATGCATGGATATATACCTGCGTAAAGCGAAGTACATACTTCTTTGTGGCATTTTCGGTTGGAAAACGGACTCAAGAGAGTTGTAGGCGGATGATGAAGAAAGTATTTGGAAGGACAGAGCAGCCGTCTCCGCAGACCAAAATGGAGATGTTCACCGATGGAAACGACGACTATACTTATGTTTTGCCAGAGTATTGTGCAGATGCCTGTATCGAGTATGGGCAGCTTGTAAAGATCAGAGAGAACGGGCGAGTCGTCCGTAAAGAGAAACGGATAATATACGGTAACCCGGATCTTGGTGATATAGAAACCACCGATGTCGAGAACTACAATGGGATACTTAGGGAACGGATTGGTAGGCTGGTGCGGAAGACAAAGTGTTTCTCGAAACGGCGGCGGATGTTGGAATGTTCGCTCCAAGTGTTTCAATTCTATTGGAATTTCATAAACGAGTTCAAGAGAAGAAATTCCCCTGCAATGTTGGAAGGATTGGCAGATCACCTGTGGACATGGCACGAATTCTTCTATTTCCAATTAACTATCTTAAATTAGGACACTACCAAAAATTCAGTGGGCAATTGATAATGCCACTGCTGGAAATACGATAATTGTTAGAGATGGAACTTACAACGAGAACGTGGATGTGAACAAGTGTTTGACGATTAGGTCTAATAATGGGTATGAGGTAACGATTGTTGTTAATAGTTTTCATGGTCATGAACCAGTATTTAGGATAACTGCCAACCAAGTGAATATAAGTGGATTCACAGTTAAAGGTCTTGATGAATTTACGTTTGGAACTGGAATTCAGATCCGGAACGCAAACTATTGCAATATTTCCAACAATATCTTAATTTCAAATGAAAGAGGAATTTCCCTTGAATCTTCTTCCCATAATGGCTTTGGGACAATATTACTCAACCGACGGCTCCATCACTTCGCGATCCCTCTCTGTGAGTTCCACCACACGAACATGGTATTCAGCAGAATATTGCTCTAAAAACTCCGTGACTTGCCTCACATCATCAGCCCGGATGATGATCACCCCTCGTATCAGCTTATTGTATGGGATTTCATCCATGAGGCCGTGCCTACGGTATCTGTATTTCCCGTGATGCGAGCTGGTTTCCTGCCCGTAAAACGATTTTGCGAATGCACCCGCTCGGGTCCGGTCTTTGCCGGTAGGTACTGTGAACGCGATAAGCGCCCCTTTCATAATATGGGTGTATACACCCATAAGCTTATATACTTATCGGTTCATTATCGCGGCATGCCATCCAAAAAACAGGGAGAAGAACTCAGAAAAATCATAAAGAGTGTTCGGGATGGGACATTCGAATACAAGAGTAAAGAACCGGTAACAACCGACTGGGCACAATATGATCAGGCGCAGATATACGAGATGATTTACTATCTGGATAACATAAGAGATCTCGTCGATGAGGCGGATGAACGGATAAAAAAAGAGAACACCCCCCAGAAAACGGGGACCCGGCAGACCGCCAACTGATCCAGCCAGCGTCGCCAAAGTCCTACTGTTACAAACGTACGTGAACTCATCAAATAGGTTGGCTGAGGGGTTTTTGCTTCTATTCCGGGAGAAATTGGGTATAGACTGCCATTTTTCTTACAAAACAATAGAACGCGGATACGATAAAGGGCAGGTAAACAAAATTCTAGATGAAATCGTAGTAATAACCAATGAAAGCGTAGAAGGTAAAGAGGAGACATTTTCGTTCGATGGCACTGGATTTAGTGCCTCAAATAAGGAAAATTACGCCGATAAACGACAAAAACAGAATTCTAAGAAAGGTAGCAAGAAATCAAAGTCTGCGAGCAAGGAACAGGCAGACGACAGCTTCCCTGAATCGAACTCTGTTGCAAAGAAAGGGTTCTCTTATGCAGTCATGGGCATAGGAGTTCAACATAAACTAATTTCAGGCATATCTATAAGCCCAAATCACTCAGTTGGAGAAACTACGCTGTTTCCGGAGGCTTTTAATCAGACGCTTAATTGTCATCCTGATCCAGACAATGTTCTTGGAGATGGTATTTACGGGTGTCGATGGATCACTAATCTGGTTTCGGAAAACCACGCCACACCATACTTTCTACCCCGTAGCAATGTGACTTTTAAGAGTAAAGGAGCTCTGGGGTGGTATGATATGCTTTATTCACTCTGGGAAGATCCTCAGGAGTGGTTAGAAAATTATCATATGCGTTCGATCTCGGAAACGGTCAATTCAATGGTAAAGTGCCGGTTTGGCGCGCCACTGAGGAAACGACTTGAATCGCGGAAGGAGACTGAGACGCGGCTGAAGCGTGTGGGGCACAATATTCGGCGAGTGGGGTACTTGGAGATCATGGGTGATGTGGTACCACATTGGAGGGGATGTGTGTGAATTTTGTCCCAAAGCCTCCCATAATACTGTTGTTAATAACATTGTAAATTCAAATGAGATGGAGGGGATTATGCTGCATAATGCATCTAATACATGACTTTTGGATCAATACCTTCGCCATCCCGTTCGTTGGTATAACCCGGCTTTTAGCGTTCAGAACCTTAACACACACTTTATACGTAGCTGATGTGTTCGCGAAACATTAAAAGTACTACCGCAAAAACCAGACCGATTTTAATTCAAGAGGTGGGTTGCCAGATAACGAAAATCGGCAGTATTAATATTGGTTGATGGCGAGGGTATTGTTGGATACATCAAATTTTTTACCATCCCAAATGTCACAATCTGCATATAGAATCTACACAGATTAGTAACTACTCAGGTACCTAAAACCACTATCAGGGGACTTCACTGTGCAGGAACTATATGATGTATGGAACATACAGCAAACAAACCGGGAATTTAACCGCAGAGTGTGAGAGAGGGACGCGGAGAGAGAATAAACGGTTAGATGCTCCGCGCTCCTCTGCGACCTCCGCGGTTATTTTTCGGCTCTCACGGTAATTCGAGTTGCAAGTATCTCGTAGATGAATTGTACTGGCAGGATATTAAGTACTTAGGGGATCACGAATGGCACGAATAAACGAATTTTACGAATAATAAACCAAAATAAATTCGTGTTATTCGTCCAAACGTTCTAATTCGTGATAAAAACTGCCTAAAAATAGATTAAATTCTCGATAAACACCCGTAACCAGAGGAGGATGAGTTGAGCAAATAACCGATGTGACGGGTCGTTTGTTTGCTGCAACTCAAGATACCAGAGACCCTATTTCTCTTGTCATAAAGTATAGGATCACTATCGGACGACTAATCAACATACCTGAGTAGTTACGAAGAAAGATTTGAGTTACAGACACTGTTCGAATCGATTTTTCAGCTTGGTGGCGAGGCTTTTATTAGCGATGGGGTGAAGACAATTGAATTGGAGATGCATCCAAAAGAACCAAAGTTAATGGGCAAACTTAATAAAGATCTAAGTATATTAAATACAATTGATATTCAGGATCTCAATGGTTGTTTTGTAAAGTTTAATATGTGACGCATTTTGTGACATTTAGGTTGGTGATAAAATCTACATCTTCGAAAGTCATGTAATAGCACCATAATTGACAATACTATAAATTCAAATGGTGATGGAATCTACCTCCCGGGTTCTTCCCACAACACCATTGAAAACAATACCATAAGCCTAAACAGAAGGGCTGGAATTTACCACTGGGGTTCTTCCAACACCAAAATTAGTAATAACACATTTGAAAACGATGGGGTATGGCTCCAAGGTGGTGAACTTTCTCACTTTAACACACACATAATAGAGAACAACATGGTCAACGAGAAGCCAGTATATTATTATAAAAATACAAGTAGCATAAAAGTTCCAGAAGATGCAGGGGAGGTAATCTTTGCAAACTGCTCCGATATGACCGTAGAAAACATAAATGCATCATCAGGCACTGTTGGACTTGTAATTGCATATACCTGCGGTTCTTTAATATCAAACAATAATGCAGACTCAAATAACATGAGCGGAATCTGCATCGTTTCTTCTTCTGATAATACTATTGAAAACAATAACGTATCAAATAATGTGGCTGGAATTTGTTTCGAACATTCTTCCAACAATAAAGTTTGGAATACATGACTTTAGGCTGAAGCAAATTTCTTGTCATCCTAAATGAGATACTTTTATATAGAATGAACACATATTCTACACCGAATGTCAGAAGAGGAGAGAATATATGAAATTCTAAGCACTATCCACAAGATCGAAGAGTCGAAACAACCTGTTAGTGTTTATTTTAACCAGAATTCGGTCCCATTTTCTCTCGCACAATACTATCGCTATCGCAGGATACTTCAGAAATGTGGCGAGGAAGGGCTTCGAGATGCGAGAAAGGATGGGAATTACACAAAACTGACAGAAAGAATAAAAGATTACGTAATAGCCATAGTTAAGGAAAACAGAAGTGTATCATCGTCCCAATTGCAGAGCAAGATTCTAAATCAGTTCGACGTGCACATTTCATTATCCGGTTTGAACACTTTCAGGGCATCCGTATCATTGACAAGAGTACCTGCCCCTAAGGAAGAGAACTATAAACGCCAGAAATCTGGCGGAGGTGAGATTCTCACGTCTTTATCCTTTTTCACCAACATTATAGAGCTATACACCAAAACAATAACTGAACAGGTGGATGCGGTTCGTCAATCACCATTATTTGAGCAGAATAGAGATATCGAAAAGGATAATCCGGACATTCGTTCGCATGGAAAATTCACCAGAGAGTACAACCAATTAGAATCCGTGAGAGTGAACCGTTTCAAATCAATTGACGATAAAATCGCGGATAAGGATTTTTCAGCCATGAATATCTTTGGGATGTCAGAAAAGACGATTTCTCGGTATAACCTGGCTCTGCTGTGCCTGCCTCTGGTCACGTCGAACGGACGATCAAGCCGGGTGAATCGTGTAAAAGGAAACGATTTATCCTTTCTATGTGGCTATAATTACAAAGATGCGTCACTCAATAAATATATTCAAGAATTGAAATATCTTAAGGTCTCTGATCGCTTGATTGCCGCAACAGCGAAGTTCTGGATGAATTTCTGGCGAAATGAATCAGATGATGAGACATATTTTGTGTGTTATTACATCGATGGCAATACGAAAGCATTATGGTCCTCAAATAGATGTTACAAAGGTCGAGTGACGATGCTTGGTCGCGTCATGAATTGTCTCGAAAACGTATTTATTCATGATGGTAAAGGGCATCCACTCTATTTTCAGACCTTTCAAGGGCATGCCGACCTTGGAAAGCATGCACTTCCCATGCTCACCAAATTAACGGAACTTTTGGATGATCCATCGGCACATGTTGATGTAAAACGGATATTGATAATGGATGGAGGGGGCAATGGTGTAGAAACACTCAGATCCTTTAAAGACAGCGATGAGTATTATATTACTATTCTTGATGATAACCAGACAAAAGAAAGGAAATTCAAGCACATCCGTGATGAAATAAGGTATAAATACGGAAATGCAACCCTTGTTGACTGCAAGATTGAATTATTGGATTCAAAAGAGCCGGGCTACATCTACGAGTGCCGTGCAGTGATTGTGAAGTGGGACAATGGTAGGAAATCAGTCCTGATCACGGATATACCTCATGACTTATTGGACGCGAGCGAAATCACGAAGAGATACTTTGACCGTTGGCCAATGCAAGAAAAACAGTTCAGAGATGCGAAATCGGGGGTTAATATCCATCGGATCACAGGTTACGGAAAGAAAATTGAGAATTACGATAAAATGAGTGAAAAGCATGGTGAGCTGTGTAAGAGAATAACACAACTCAAAGCGGAACTTGAAAAGCCACTCTCGGAAATAGAAGCTATAGAAGAGCAGCTTACCGACGTATACCGGCAGGAAAGAACGTTTCGCGAAAAATCGAAGATCGTTGAGGGACAAAGGGTCTTGAGTGAGGTAGACTCAGTTGAATTGAAGAATTATGAAACCAAAATCAATAAGCACCTCCGTCAGCAGAGGAAGATAGAAAAAGAGCACAAAGATGCACTTAAAAGATTGAAAAAGTATTTGAAAGAAGAAAAGCGGATCCGAGGTAAAGATAAAGTGTACCGAATAGATACGGAACTAGATCAGATCATGACATGCTTTAAAATGTCATTTATCAATTTATGCAGTCTGTTTTTAACAAGGTGCATGAATCATGAAAAATTTGAATTGCAGACGCTATTCGAATCGATTTTCCAGCTTAATGGCGAAGCTTTTATTACCAATGATGAGAAAAGAATTGAACTGGAGATGAATCCGAAAGAGCCGGAGTTAATGGATAAACTTAACAAAGGTCTTCGTATATTGAACACAATGAATATCAGCGATCCTGATGGACACTCCATAAGATTTAGTATGTAGATGTTTTGTCTCAGTTAGGTTGGCAGCAAAATCCAAATACCCGAAAGTCATGGAATAACAATGTAAGCATGCAAAATGGAGCTGGGATTCACTTCCTCTGGTCTTATGACAACATCATTTATCTAAACAACTTCATAGACAATGGAGTTAATGTTTATTCCCCTGACTTCGCTAACATCTGGAATTCAACCGAAGAGATAACCTATATCTATAAAGGCGAAACCTATGAGAACTACCTCGGCAATTACTGGAGCGATTATACAGGAAGCGATGTAGATGGGGATGGAGTTGGCGACACTCCTTATGAAATATGGGGGGGTGGGGAAGATATAGATCCGCTGATGGAGCGATGGGAGAATTTCGTGGTGGTCACAGGCGTCAAAGGCGACCTCAATGGCGATGGTAAGGTAACCGCCACAGATGCCGTAATCGCGCTTCAAATCGCAGTAGGAAGCAGTTCTTATGATGAAGCGGCAGACATGAGCGGCGACGGGCGAATCACTTCACTCGACGCTCTCATGATCCTGCAGGCGGCGGCAGGAGGGGTCAGTCTGTGAAGAGCAGCGATGTTTGTGCGACAGGGCTCATCCGGATGCCCCGCATTTTAATGAGGGGTGGCGTGGACGGGGCTTCATAAAGGACTAAAACTTACATAATATACTTATTTTTATTAATTTATAAAATTATCTAAAAATTAAGTTGGTGAGACAATAGTTACGTCAGGCAATCATCGACTCGGACACTTGGGTATGGCTAGCAGCCCTGTTTATATAGAATATATGTGCACTATATAGAACATGCCACCGGAGAAGAGGAAGGTTCAGCTGACAGGCGGCGCAACGCTCATCGTGTCGTTGCCGATCAGGTGGGCGAGGGATGTCGGGCTTGAGGCAGGAGACGAGGTATTTCTTACAGCCCAGCCTGACCGGTCACTTCTGCTGACCACGCAGCCAAAGGCAAATGAGCAGATATACGAGGCAACGATCAAGCTATTCCCCGGCGAAAGCCCTGAGAACAACCTGCGACTGCTGGTTGCGCATTATCTGGTCGGGTACGACATCATACGGCTAATCTCGCAGAAGGGTTTTGGCGCGTCCGAACGGAAATTGATCAAGGATGCTGTGCGGCAGCGGCTGATCGGGCTCGAGGTGGTCGAGGAGTCGCAGAACGAGTTGACCCTGCAGAGTCTTCTGAACTACCGAGACCTGCCGCTAAAAAAAGCGATGCAGAGCATGACCGGACTCATCTCCTCGATGCATGAGGATGCCATGCACGCGCTCCGCAACAACGATTCCGATCTTGCGAAGGATATCATCCAGAGGGACGACGAGGTCGATCGCTTCTACCTGCTGATCGTCAGACAGCTCAAGGCCGCAATCGAGAGTCCCGGACTATCAGAGAAGATAGGGATCACCCATCCACGGGAATGCCTCGGGTATCGGTTGATCGCAAAAAGCATGGAACGAATCGGGGATCACGCCGAAAATATTGCCAAAAACATACTTGAACTGGATCACAAGGTAGAATCAGTCGATTTAATCTGTGAGATGGGGGGTCTGGCGCAGGGTATTGTCATGCGGGCGATAACATCACTTTCGAAGAATGGTATGAAGGATGCAAACCGTGTCATCACGGATGCGGCAGAGGTCGTCGCGATGGGGATTGCAATCGAGAAAGAGATCAAAAAAGAGTGTGATATGACCGAGGTCAGCTTCATCCTCGAGAGTCTGCGGCGGATCGCAGAATATGGGGCAGACATCGCAGAGATATCGATCAACCTGAGTACAGAGAACCTGCGCTAAACTGCGTAGATGTAGATGTCAGAGCATTAGCATCATGCAACGTTACGCCAGAACACCGGTCATAAGCAATAGCACATAGATTACAGAGAATGCCAGTGTCGACAGCAGCGCCACATGAACCTTGCTGAATCTGATGGCCAGAACAGCGTACATGAGAATGGCAAACCCGATTATGAGCGGGGCATTGGACAGTTCGATTGGTGTTTGCAGTAGTGTGACAACCATGATGCATGCAAGGGTTTGTAGATATTTAAAACTTTCGGATGCGGGGAATTGTTAGGTCTTGTGGCATTGATGCCGCTTTAATAGACCATATCTGACGCTCTTCGCCACAATTCTCTGTGAATCTGCGTTGCCATCCAAAACACCACTGCCATGCGCCATGCCGAAAATTCGGTAGTGTACCAATCCGAGATAGTTAATGGAAATAAAAGAGTCCGTGTCATATTATCCGATAGAGGTGATTATACGTATATGCTCCCGTGACAAGAAGTTGCATCACAGATTGCCCATATGGGCCATTCCCTCCATTCGGAATGATCCTATTGCGAAACG
>JGI12150J12686_101770_pt3 | contig 15576 bp, 10 predicted proteins | sample ANMFosRound1_FD_12686 | JGI IMG/M metagenome (IMG submission 12686)
ATGTGCTGCTGACGGTAGTCGGTAGTCTGATCCTGCTTCTGTGGGGGCTGGGGTGGTTTTTATTGGTTATGCGGATTGTGGTAGGGGGCGCAGAGGTCAGTTAGTTTTATGTATTATGGCGGCACCGGTTGTAATCATATAAGGCGATGCGATCGATTTGGCAGGCTTGTGGTATCGCTATCGGCCTTTAATTTTATTAGAAGTGCATGCAGAAGAAAAAATATTGGGTGGCGAAAAAATGAATAAACAAAAATGCAAGCCGGATTATAGTGCCCTTGTTGGCATTAGATCGAAATTTTGGATTTTGCTGCTGTTTGCAACACTCTTCGCGTGCGGCTGTATTGGACCCTACTCGGATTGTATAACAGGTTCTGGAAATGTTGTTTCAGAAGAATTTACAGTCGATGAATTTCACAGTGTAGGTTTTGGAATTCCTGGCAATGTATACATCACACAAGGTACACCACAATCACTAATGATCGAAGCTGAAGATAACGTACTTGAGGTGTTGACAGCAAAGGTTGAAAACGGGAGGCTAACCATCTCTTCAGACCGCTGCTTTAGAAATATCAAACCTATCAACGTATATGTTTCAATGAACGAAGTAAGAGATTTATCTAACAGCGGATCTGGCGATATAATCGGCCAATCAGAGATAAATTCAGACACACTTAAATTAAGCATAAGTGGTTCTGGTTCTTCGGATTTAACCATGAACGTCGAAGAGCTCAATACCGTCATATCAGGCTCAGGAAAATCAAATCTGAAAGGGACGGCCAAAGTTCATAATTCTGTAATCCGTGGGTCCGGTGATATAAATGCATTCGATCTCTCGACCGAAAGAACCGATATAACAATTTCTGGTTCCGGGAATGCCCAAGTAGACGCATCCCGGGAGCTTGACGTTAGTATCTTCGGGAGCGGCAATGTTTATTATACAGGAGACGCCGCATTAAACCAAACCGTATCAGGCTCTGGAATAGTAGTAAAAAGATAGGGAATGAACAGGTAACTATGGTAAAAATGGAAGGGAGGTGAAATGTGAACACTGGCAAGGTTATTGACGGGGCAGTATCGTTGGCTGTAGCAATTATGGGGTTTCACAATCATTCCTACGCAAGATCTTACAGCCAATTATCTTGGCGGGGCAATTTTAGGCATTCTGGCATTGGCACTGCCAATAGGCAGATTTAAAAAGAAATAAAATTGGCAGTATTCTCAATAAAACTTACGCATGATATATCAACTGGGAAAAAGGAGGTAAAAAAGATGGTAAAATACGCTTCATACTGGGACGCCTCGAATTGGGCCAGTTATGTTGAGGTGCTGAATCTCCAGGACCAGCGAGCTGATTACAGGATCATCGTTTACGACCGTGATGGCAGTGCGTGCTGGCAGGATACTCGAACGTTAACCCCTCATGCGGCAGAACGTATCTTCATAAATCAGCATACCCCACAAGGGGACCGGAGAGAAGGGCTTGTTGTAGTTGAGCCTGTCAGGGAAGGGGATGAATTCCCAAGTGTACTGATAATCTATGCAGAGGGTCAACACTGGAAAGAGGGAATGCGTTTTGTTCCCTTCACACGGGTGCCGTGATTTGACCAACGCATGGTCAGTATCAGACGAGGATGGAACTACATAAGTATATAGAATACATCATAGACCCCACAGACACATGCCACTCATCGAAGACACCTTAAGGAAATTAGCAGCGACTCAGGAGAAGTATCCGGTACTGATCCTCTTGATCGTATTGGTATTCACTGCGGTGATGGCTTTCGGGTCTGTGCAGATGAAACTCGATCCTTCGTTTGACGCCATGATGCCGGATGATCTGGAAGTCATCCGGATGCAGGATGTCATCTCAACGGAGTTTGGATCGACAGATACCATGCTCGTTTTAGTGGAGCTTGATCCGGCATCCGATGATCCTCATGCGGTTAATGATATTCGGGACCCGAGGGTTGCAGAGTATGTAAATATCCTGAGTGATTCGATTGCCAGTGAGAATAATGTGAAAACTGTTAATAGTTTGTCGTACGCGCTTAAACTGGCAAACGATGGCGAGATTCCAGAGAATGAGGAACACATCAGTGCGATCATTGAGAATAGCGCGCGGGTCAGAGGTTTTGTTAATTCGGAGTATTCTTCTACTTTAGTATTGATTCCAGTGGCTATCAACGGTAATGTGGATGTGCAGGATGAACTGGAGCGTGAGATAACAAAGGATATCGAGGACTGTCCGAAACCGATCGGGATAAAGGCGAGTATTACAGGGATGCCGTCTGTCATGAATTACATAATGACGCTCCTGGCAGGCGACCTGATAAACACGATTGCGTTTAGCATGATCTTTGTCTTCATAATTTTATGGTATTTACTTAAGCATCCGATCACCGCCTTTATATCCCTTATTCCGGTGTTTCTGGGGGTAATCTGGATAAGTGGGACCATGGGCTACCTCGGGATTAAATTGTCTACTATAACTGTCGGACTTGGCGCGATGCTTGTTGGTATGGGGATCGATTACGGGATACACGTGACCCACAGATTCTTTGAACTGGTGAAGCGGGGTGAGGATTTTGCACTGCAGGATTCGGTGGTCTCGATCGGGATGGCCTTGGTTGCGTCCGTTGCAACCACGATGGCTGGTTTTTGTGCAATGATGGGGGGGAGTTCGCCGGTGCTCAAGGATATGGGGTTTTTGTTAACAATTGGAATCTTTTATGCATTTATAGTAACAATGGTTGTTCTGCCCCCACTGCTTACAATAGAGAGAAAGTATTTATATTCAACCTTTGATCATCTGATCTTTAAGATAACAAGGGACACCGGTGTTTATAAAGAAAGTGTCGTAGAAAAATGCTTACATATAATAGCACGATTTCAGGCAAAAGCACCAGTATTGGTAATTATCGTTGTATTAATCGTCACGGTTTTGCTGATTCCTGGAATATCGCAGGTATGGACAGACTATTCGAGTGAAAACTGGATACCTGAAGAGTCTGAGGTGCTGGAAGTGATGGGCAGAGCGGGTACGGACTACGGGGACTCACTGGACTCCATCACGTTCCTTGTCAGACTTAACCACAATGATTGCATCTCTGATCTCAGCGATCCACGAGTTTTGGAATCGGTCCACGTACTTGCATCCCTGATAGGTACTCTTGAGTATGTTGATACGGTGGACTCTGTCACCATGGATATCAAGAAGCTGAACGGTGGTCATCTTCCCCAGACACTGGAGATTAGCAAGAAGCTACTCGAGGAACATCCACAGTTAATGTCCCGGTTCAATTCGGATTACTCTTACATGACATTTGATGCCAAAGGGGCGTTATTTGAGGCTGATGAGGTTCTGGAGTTTAGAAGGGAGATCGAGTCTGTCAGATTCCCTGATGGCGTGGATGTTGTTCTTGTGGGGGAAGCGCCCAAAGGTGTGGAAATGGAGAAACGAATGGATGCAGACGGGCAATGGACCACCATACTGGGTTTCATACTGGTATTCCTTATAGCATCATTCATTTACCGTTCACCGGTTGCTGGCATGCTCACACTGCTTCCGATATTCTTTGCGCTCGTCTGGACAATCTCAATGATGGGACTCATAAACCTACCCTTAACAGGGATGTCAATCGCAATGGCCCCGATGATTATGGGTGTCGGGATCGATTTCAGCATCCATCTATATCATCGGATCAAACGGGAGTTAAAAGCAGGAAATTCCATTGAAGAGTCGGTGTGCATTGCAGTTCCAAGTGTTGGAGATGCGCTCTTTGCATCTACCACAACCACGATAGTCTGTTTCATGGTGCTGGTGGTTGCTGCCACCCTGTTGGTGGTCAATAGACTCGGAGCAACCCTTGCAATCGGCGTGGGTTTCAGTTTCATCGCCGCGATGGGGATGGTTCCTGCAATAGCAGTTCTGGAGCAGCGGTTCAAGGATAGATTCATGAGAGGTACAAAGAATGCACACTCGCAATAAACGGCATGAAATCGTTATATGCGGAATCTGGTGACTCTGACAGAAACAACGAATTGGAGGCTGTAATCGATGATGCAATGGTTACTTCCCGCATTAGGAATTATCATGGAGGTCTGCGGCACCACCTGCATGAAGCTGTCTGATGGCTTCTCGAACTCAGGTCCCCTCAGTCTTAACCTTCGTCTTCCAGGAAATCGCATTTACCATCTTTATCCCTGCCTTAAAGACCTTTGATCTCAGTCTCACTTACACTATATGGGTCGGATCCGGGAAGTGTGATCGTGAGCATCATCGGAATCCTGCACTTAAGAACCCGCAAATACTCTCGAAGATCGTTTCAATACTCCTGGTTATGATAGCGTTACCGGCTTTGGGTGTGAGCGATCCGACTTGCGGATTGAGCGTCCATTGATGCCCTGCTATTATATCGCTCTGCTGCCGCTGCTACAGCCGGGACCCTCTGGCATCGGATGTTTGACCGAACGTATTATATTATATGGTGCGACATCTGATGAAAGAGACGGGACCTAAACCGGAATAGAGGTAATTGGTAACCATGCCACTCATCGAAGACACCTTGCGGAAATTAGCAGCGGTCCAGGAGAAGTATCCGGTATTAATCCTCCTGATCGTATTGATATTCACTGCTGTTATGGCTTTTGGGTCCCTCCGGATGGAACTTGATCCTTCGTATGACAGCATGATCCCGGATGACGCGGAGGTCATCAGGATGCAGGATGTCGTATCAACGGAGTTCGGGTCAACCGAGACGATGCTCATTCTGGTGGAACTTGATCCCTCATCTGATGATCCGCATGCGGTGAGTGACATCAGGGACCCGAGGGTTGCAGAGTATGTAGAGATCCTGAGTGATTCGATCGCCAGTGAAAAGAATGTCAAAGCAGTTTACAGCCTATCCTACGCGCTCAACCTGGCGAACAGTGGAGAGATTCCGGAGACTGAGAAGCAGATCGGTACAATCATCGAAAATAGCGAGCGGGTCAGAATGTTTGTCAATTCGGAGTATTCCTCCACCCTGATGTTCATTCCGGTGGATATCTGTGGTGATGTGGATGTGCAGGAGGAACTTGAGCATGAGATAAACAGGGATATTGCGGACTGTCCGAAACCGGTCGGGATAAAGACGAACATCACCGGGATGCCGTCTGTCAGAAACTATATCATGATACTGTTGTCAAGTGACCTGATAAACACCATTGCGGTCAGCATGATCTTTGTCTTCATAATATTATGGTATCTGCTCAAGCACCCGATCACCGCCGCAATATCGCTTATTCCGGTGTTTCTGGGAGTGATCTGGATAAGCGGGACGATGGGTTATCTCGGGATTAAGTTGTCTTCCATGACAGTCGGGCTTGGCGCGATGCTCGTTGGTATGGGGATCGATTACGGGATACATGTGACACATCGATTCTTCGAACTGGTGAAGAGGGGGGAGGATTTTGCGCTGCAGGATTCGGTGGTCTCGATCGGGACTGCACTGGTGGCGTCTGTTGCGACCACGATGGCTGGTTTTGCTGCGCTGATGGGCGGAACCATGCCAGTAAATAGGGATATGGGGTTTTTGTTAACAATCGGAATCTTTTATGCCTTTATGGCGACAATGATCGCTCTGCCCCCGCTGCTTGCAATGGAGCGGAAGTATCTGTACTCGACTTTTGACCATCTGATCTTTAAGATAACGAGAGATACCGGTGTTTACAAAGAAAGCATCCCGCAAAGAGTCCTTGGTATGGTGGCGCGGTTTCAGGCAAAGGCGCCCGCACTGGTAATTATCATCGCACTAGTCTTCACGGTCATGATCATCCCGGGGGTCTCGAAGGTGCGGACTGACTTTTCAGATGAGAATTTTATACCGGAGGGATCTGATGTGATGAAGGTGATGGGCAGGGCGGCATCAGACTATGCAGGAATGGACTCTATCACGTTTCTGGTCCGGCTGAACCATAATGATTGCGTCTCTGATCTGAGCGATCCAGCGGTTTTAAGATCGACACATGTACTTGCATCCCTGATAAACACTATCGAGTATGTTGATAGCGTGGACTCTGTTACGATGGAGATCAAGGATGTAAATGATGGTTATCTTCCACGAACAATAGAGATGAGTAAAAAAATACTCGAAGAGCAGCCACAGTTACGATCCCGTTTCAATTCGGACTATTCGTACATGACGTTTGAGGCTAAAGGGTCTTTTGATGATAGTGAGGTTCCTGAGTTTGAGAGAGAGATCGAGTCTGTAAGATTTCCGGACGGCGTGGATGTTTCTCTTGTGGGAATGGCAGCCAAGGTGGCGACATTGAGGGATTCGATGGGTAAAGACCTGGGCTTGACAGCCATGCTGGGTTTCATACTGGTATTCTTCATAGCATCGTTCATATACCGATCACCAACTGCCGGTGTGCTTGTGCTGCTTCCGATCGTCTTTGCGCTCGTTTGGGCGTTCTCAACGATGGGGCATATCGATCTGCCGTTCACACCCCTCTCAACTGGGGTGTTATCGATGGTGATGGGGGTCGGGATCGATTTCAGTATCCATCTGTATCACAGGATCAAACAGGAGTTGGAAGCAGGAAATTCCATTGAAGAGTCGGTGTGCATTGCAGTTCCAAGTGTTGGAGATGCGCTCTTTGCATCTACCACCACCACGATAGTATGTTTCATGGTATTAACGCTCACTGCCGCCCTCTTAGTGGTCAATAGACTCGGAGCAACCCTCGCTATCGGTGTGGGCTACAGTTTCGTTGCAGCGATGTGGATGGTTCCTGCGATCGTGGTTCTGGAGGAGAAGTTTAAGGATAGATTTATAAGAAGTAGGAGTTTAGGAGGATAAAGGAGGGAAATCATGAAGAATTGGCTCAAAATAGCACTGGTAATGTTCTGCATCTTGATGATGGTAAGTTCTGCGTCTGCATTATCCGTCAGAATATTAAAGATGGACCCGGTTCCCGCGGAGTCGGGGAAATATTTGACTGTGTGGATAAAGGTGGACAATACTGGTGGCGGTACTGCAAAGGATGTGTTGGTCAGGATAGTTCCGGAGTATCCGTTCTCAGTAGAATCTGGCTGGATGACCGAGGAGGACATAGGGCATATACCGGCAAACGATATTGCAATCGTTGATTTCAAGTTAAAAGTGGATGAAAACGCTCTTGAGGGGACCAATACCCTGAAAGTGGAGTATAGAGAAGCGATAGACGCGGACTGGAGCGATAGGGATCTGAATATAGAGGTCGAATCGAAGAGGGTTGATTTTGCGGTCGCAAATATCGACAGCATCCCGAAACGATTGATATCGGACAGCGATGATGCGCAACTGACCGTTGACATCCAGAATATCGGGGAAGGGAAGGCAGAGGCAGTAAAGGCGAAGCTGATCCTTCCGGATGGCTTTGAGCCATCAGAGAGTTACTCGGATGTATCCAACATCGGAACGATAGAATCGCTTGGCAGCGGAACTGCGACCTTCTACATCGATATCGATGAATACGCACTGCCAGGGGAACATCTGGCTAAACTGGAACTCAGCTATCTGCAGGAGGAGGCTCAGAAGAATGTTTACAGAAACGAGACTCTGGACCTGCTGATACCGGTAAAATCAACGCCGTTATTCGATGTGGTGTCCAGCAAGACCACGCCAGCAGAGCTCTCGACTGGCACCCAGAATGTCGAACTGAAGATGGCGATTGAGAATACCGGTAGCAAGAAGGGTGAGAGTGTCAGGGTAAAGGTGAAAGAGAAGACAGAGCAGCCGTTTAGCTTTGAAGATGGTGCATCGTATGATTACATCGGCGATCTGGACGCGGGCGATATTGGCGAGGCGGTATTAAGATTTGACATCGACGAAAAAGATGCCGTTGTAAAGACATACATACTGGACATCGAGATACGGTGCGTGGAAGACGAAAATGTGCGTCTCTTCGAGGAGAGTGTCCATGTAACAATCTCCACAAAGAAAGAAAGCACTCCACTGCCGATTCTGTATGTGGGAATCGTAATTGTGGCGCTCTTCGTGCTCGTGGTGTACGTGATTCTCCCGCGTATCCGGAAACGGAAGGAGAAGACTGCCAAACCAAGAGAAGCTCCGAAAAAGAGAGATGAAGATGATGGTGGGGACTATCTGGAAAGCTTGAAGAAGAAAAAGGAGCTATGAAGTTTGAAGTCAGTATCGAGAAAGAGAAAGTCGATAGAACCCTTAAAGACCTCGAAGACGATGTAGTTTTTCAGAATATCAAGCGGCAGGCCGCGAAGATAAAGGGTGAGAAACTCGGGTTTGCACGTGGGGAGACGGGGCTAAAGAGGTATCTTGGCTGGTTTGACATAATGGCGATAACTGTCTGTGCCGTTGTCGGGATGGGCATATTCGTCAAGATCTTCGCAGTCCAGATCGCAGTTCCCGGTATCGGGAATGCGGTTCCGCTTGCTCTTCTGGTTTGCGCAGTACCAGCGATCGCAACAGCCCTCTGTTATGCATCGCTTGCATCCGCACTCCCGAGGGATGGCGGGGACTATATTTTCATTTCCAGAGGCTTGAGTCCTTTTTTCGGGTTCTGGACTTCGTGGATGAAGTGGCTCGGCGGTGCTGTCACGATGGGAGTGATCGCTTATGTATCCACTGATCTCATAATCAATTTGTTTTATATAGTCGGGGTCGGTCAGCCCGTAATCGATGGCATGAGATCATCGGTGGGCTACGTGGCAATCACTCTTGCGGTGCTTGGTATATGTTACTGGATCAATGTGGGGCGCTGGAAGTATTATAAATGGACTATCAGAACGTTCTTTTTCATAATTCTCTTTGGGAGTCTTTTGATAGTTCTTCCTAATATTGTCCTGAGTCCTGATATGTTCCTGGAGGCTGCAACCTGGGAGTATGGTGATGAGACTGTGAGTTCGGCTCTGGCTGCTGGTAGTGCGGTTGCGGTTGCGCATCCTTTCGATCTATTCGATCCTGCCACCTTTGTAGATAGCTTAGTAATGCTCCTCAGTGCTGCATCGGTTCTCTTCTTTGCGTACAATGGTTTCGGGACCGCAGTTGCCGTATCCGGCGAGACCAGAGACCCGCGAAGGAACATCCCAAAAGGGATCATCTCTGCGATACTGTTAATCACTGTACTGTATTTCGTGGTTTCTGTTTCCTTTTATAGATTTATGCCATGGGAGTATGTTGTTGGTTATACTACTCTGTATCCGGACGCGCAGACTTCTGATTTCATAAACGTAAGCCCCTACGCAGGCGAAATAATTCTGACATCTTTTGTGATAATGATTGCACTCGTAAGCGACATACTCCCGTGGATGATGTCAGCCTCACGAATATTATTTGCGTGGTCGTTTGACGGACTGATGCCTAAAAAATTTAGTGAAGTTAATAAAAACGGAATGCCTGTTAATGCGCTTGCTGTTACATATCTTATCACGGTTCTGACAGTGATCGAATCAGAGGTCATGGGAGTATTTGAAACGCTGAAATTTAACACCATTACGATGTTAACGATCTACATATTCGTCAATATCACGATGTTTCTGCTTCCGATACACAAGCCATTGTATTACAATATGGCTACGTTCAAGCTCGGGAGATTCAATTCTCTTATCTCAGGAATCGGAATACTTTCGGCTTTATTACTGACAGGGATGCTCATCGGAACTTCTTTTCGTTCTTTCATCGTTTTCTGTATCCTCTCAATGATCGGCGGACTGATCTACCACTATAATTATAGAAAACGGGTTGAATCAGGGATCGACATGGAAACGACCTTCAAGATACTGCCTCCGGAATAACCGAGGATGCCCCCACTATTTTCCCATTATATGCTCTGATATCTCCCGGATAGCATCGGAAAAACTATGATCCGGATGTTTTAGCATGAACACCTCTTTACTCCCGGTTTTAGCTATATCTTCGGATAATGGTATCGCACCAATCACCTTGCACCCATAAGCCTCTTCTATCCGGGTTCTCACCTCTGCCGGATCATAACTACTCGGAATCTTGTTTATCACAAGCGAGGTGCAGGCTATACCGATTCTCCGGGCTACCTCAAGAGATATGCTGGTTCCCTGATAATCCTGGTTATCAGGTCTGAGAACGATTATGAAAAGATCCGAGATCGCCGCGGATATGAGAGTCTCCTCATTTAACCCCGGATGCGTATCGATGAAGAGATAATCTATCTGGAAGATGTTCATTACTTTTTTGAGCCCTGCATTCAATAGCTCAGCATCATAACCCTCTCTAAGGATCCTTGCGATCTCGCCCAGCTTCATGCTGGACGGTATGAAGTATAACTCGCCATTTTTTAGTCCGACGCTATCAGTGACATCATACGCGATATCCTTAACCGCACACCTGCCCCAGAGGTAGTCGTTTAAGGATTCGTTGATGCTGGACTCATCAAATCCGAATATGACGTGAATCCCTGGAGACTGGATATCAGTATCGATGACTCCGACACGGTTTCCCTTCGAAGCTATGCAGGTTGCTATGTTCGCAGTAATATTCGATTTCCCGGTCCCGCCCCGAAACGAGTGGATCGATACGATCTTACGGGTCATGGCGGTATCTTCGGCTGCGGGGTGTTTAAAGGTTTCCGGGACTCTTCGGTATATATGTTTTCGCAACCGAATATCTCAATCATAACGGCTAATGTACTTCAAGACGGCACAATCGGAATATTTTAGTGAAAACACTCTGATTTTGTGGCAACCAAATTCGTGTAATTCGCGCCATTTGTTGCCATTCGTGATCTCTTAGTGCTGATTTTATGCCAACGGTTTCGCTCGCTACGCTCACAGTCACGAATGGCGCGAATCGAGTAAATCGGCGGAAAACACCCGAATTTTTAGACGGTGTCCTTCAAGACTATGATCGGAACACCACTCTCGCGCTCTGAGATGTGACCTGTCCATGATAGGGCGGCAGTTTCATAAGCTGCAAACCAGATCAAATACCAAAACGTCTGTTTTGCATACAGGAAGGGCGTTTTCATAACACAGGGGTTAATAGTATGCCAAACCACCACCGTTTCCACGATTGCACTTCGAGTATTTGGGTTTCTGGTATTTGGTGGTGATGGGCTGTGCGATCGACACATTCTTATTGCATGACATTCATCCAATAATAAAATACAAACTAAAATACAAACAGGAGAGATAGTTAGAAATGGACAACATATTATATCTTGCGCCCGTGGCAGGCATTCTCAGTCTGGTGTTTGCGGGCGTGTTTGCGTATCTCGTTTTGAAACAACCAACGGGTACAAAAGAGATGCGGGAGATCGCAGCGGCGATACAAGAGGGTGCGATGGCGTATCTGAACCGCCAGTATAAAACGGTTGCAATCGTTGCAATCATACTTGCAGCCCTGATGTATGCCCTGCTCGAGGATGGGGCAAAGATCGCTTTCGGGTTCCTTGTCGGCGCAGCAGCGTCCGCGTTGGCAGGATACATCGGCATGAACGTCTCGGTTCGCGCGAATGTGAGAACCGCAAACGCTGCAAAGGACGGTCTTGAAAAGGCACTGTCCATTGCGTTTCGGGGCGGCGCGGTGACTGGGCTTGCCGTGGTCGGTCTTGCACTGCTCGGCACAAGCGGGTTTTACATACTGTACGGCGGGGTGCCGGCAAACGTCGATCTGATCGTCGGCTTTGCCTTTGGCGCAAGTCTGATCAGTCTCTTTGCGAGGGTCGGAGGCGGGATCTACACGAAAGCCGCTGATGTCGGCGCTGATCTCGTAGGCAAGGTGGAGGCGGGAATTCCGGAGGATGACCCCAGGAACGCGGCTGTGATTGCTGACAATGTCGGAGATAACGTCGGGGACTGCGCGGGCATGGGCGCGGATCTCTTCGAGACGTATGTGGTCACATCGCTTGCTGCGATGCTGCTTGGAGCAATTGTGGTCGCACAATATCCAAATGCGGTCACGTATCCACTGATTCTTGGGTCGGTCGCGATTCTCGCATCGATACTTGCAATATTCTGCGTCAGACTTGGCAAGAGCAAGAATATCATGCGCGCCCTTTACAAGGGTGTGGCGGCAGCGGCATTGATCTGTATGGCGGCGTTTTATTTCGTTACCGACTGGATGATGGATGGCGATCTCAGATTCTGGTATGCGTCGATCGTCGGGATCGTGATCATGGTGCTGATCGTGATCATCACCGAGTATTACACAGCACTCAATTTCAGACCTGTTAAGGCGGTAGCACGTGCAGCTGAGACCGGTGCAGGCACAAATATCATCTCAGGACTCGCTATTGGTCTCGAAAGCACAGCGATGCCTGTTATCGTGATCTGTGCAGGCATCCTGGCATCGTTTGCCGTGGTTGGCGGGATTGCAGATCCTGCGATCGGCGTGTACGGCATCGCAATAGCTGCGGCTGCGATGCTCTCCACGACCGGGATCATCGTTGCCCTCGATTCGTACGGACCGATCACTGACAACGCAGGAGGCATCGCAGAGATGGCTTCACTTCCAGCGAACACGAGAGACGTGACCGATAAACTCGATGCCGTCGGAAACACCACGAAGGCGGTGACAAAAGGGTATGCGATCGGATCAGCTGCTCTTGGAGCGCTGGCACTATTTGCGGATTACAGGCACAAGGTAGGGCTTGATCCCGGCGAACTCGGTCTTGACAATCCGCTGGTGTTAGTCGGGCTCTTCATCGGAGGACTCCTTCCGTTCCTGTTCAGCGCAGTTACGATGAATGCGGTCGGGAAAGCCGCTTTTAAGATCGTGGAAGAGGTAAGAAGGCAGTTTCTGGAGATCCCCGGAATCATGGAAGGTACAACGAAGCCGGAGTACGGAAAAGCGGTCGATATTGTTACAAAAGCAGCGATCGGGTCGATGGTGATCCCCGGCATCCTTGCAATCGGCGTTCCATTAATCGTCGGGATTTTGCTCGGCAAGATTGCGCTTGGCGGTTTTCTGATCGGGATTATTGTTGTCGGACTTTTGATGGCGCTATTTATGGCAAACAGCGGCGCTGCATGGGACAACGCCAAGAAGTTAATCGAAGACGGTGCGCACGGCGGCAAGGGCTCTGAGGCGCACAAGGCAGCGGTCGTTGGTGATACGGTCGGCGATCCGTTCAAGGACACGTCAGGACCTGCGCTAAATCCGCTCATCAAGGTGGTCAACATCATCGCGATACTCTTCGCGACTATGTTCGGAGCCGGACTTCTGTTCGGAGGATGAATCCTCTGAACAGTCTCTTTTTTTCTGGACGGGAAACCGTGTCGTGAATCTCGGAAGGTTCATATACCACTCCGTAAGCACAATTTGGAATTCCAACATTTCAGAACATAGTTTTAGAGGGCGAGGTTGTTCATGCGGAATGATTTTATGCTAACGGCTTCGCTCGCTATGCTCACAGTCACGAATGACCCGAATAAACGAATCTCATGAATGTATAGGGGTTGGTTGGCTACGAATGCTTTAGACAGGTTGTTCTTCCACACGGTTTATCAGAGACCTTTAACGCCCCATCCACGCCACCCCGCAATAAATTGCGGGGCATCCGCGGAGGGAGGGCGGGCGTGGGATGAGAGCGGACTGATGTGGGGTGGGTGGTGTCTGATTGTTCACGGTGACGCGAATTTTGTTTATCGTTCCACTTGCATTTGAAGTCGCCGCAGGCGATTTGGGTGAAGCTTTGATTCAGGTGAATACGCCTAATATAAGCAATTGATTTTTCATTCAATCAATTTTTTGAAACTTTCATCCACCCATATCTTTTCAAAATCCTTATCCTTCTTTGCTGTTTCTTTGAAAGATGTGTCCATATCTACCGCCTTCCTTAAACAAGCTAGTGCCTTTTCCGTATCACCTATAGTAGAATGCATACAAGCACTAGCGTACCACGCATAAGCAGCATCAGGTTTTAGCTTAATTGTCTTCTCATAAGCTTTAAGTGCTTCTTCGAGTCGATCGAGTTTGCCAAGTGCCAAACCTTTATTGAACCAAGTCCCGTAATAATCAGGTTTTAGCTCAATTGTCTTCTCATAAGCTTTAAGTGCTTCTTCATGTCGATCGAGATCAGCAAGTGCAACACCTTTACTGTGCCATGCATCAGCATCATCAGGTTTTAGCTCAATTGTCTTCTCAAAGGCTTTAAGTGCTTCTTCATATCGATCGAGATCAGCAAGTGCCCGACCTTTACTATACCACGCATAAGAAGCATCAGGTTTTAGCTTAATTGCCTTTTCAAAGGCTTTAAGTGCTTCTTCGTATCGATCGAGATCAGCAAGTGCTAAGCCCTTATTGTGCAACTTATCGCTTTGACTGTACTTGAATTTATCACTCTGGCGATATATGAAAATGTACGCACCGAGACTTATAACGGTAACTATTAGTAGTAATATATATACAATTGATGGAATAATCACTTTGAAGCTATCTGTTTCGCCATCAATTTTAACCGTATATTTTCCGAGATTATTTTCCTTGTGAATAAACCCAATAACTGTGTTTTCCCCTACATCCAGATTTATCGTTTTAGAATCAATAATGTTCCCGTTAATCACGAATTTTACTTCACATTCGCCTTTTGCATTACCACTGTTTATTGCTTCAATTGAAATATTTACTTTTTTTCCTAATTCGACTTTAGAAGGTGTGATTAAAAGGTTTGAAAACTCAAACTTTGCTTTGGGTTCTTTTACTTCAAGAGATGTTGTATCGTTTACAAACCCATTCTTGGTTGCTGTGACCACATAAATGCCCGATGTATTTACAGTATAAAATAAAATTCCATCTTCGGATGTTTTTTTATTTATTAGCTTTCCATCAAAGTATATTCCTGCCTCTTCAATTGGTATATGTTGAAAAGAACTAACCGATATGGTTATAGTGTCCCCCTTATAGATGCAATTATAAGGTGTTATATTGATGGTTAATTTGTTTGTATAATATTCAGTATAATTATATTCATCAATCAAAGGTCTGATTATCACATGAGACTCGCATAAACGTTTTGGAAGATTGTATGAAAAATAATTCTCAAAAACTAATCCATAGTCTTCATCATGGAAAGTGCCTTTTCCTAATGCTGAATAAAATAGTATGGGTCTTTTATACCAACGATGGTCAGATATCTCTTCATAAAAAACGTCCGTCTCCAGTTTCGTAAGGATTGAATGTCCTACCGATTGTTTTGTAATTATTGCAACGATATCTACATTAGTTGAGATGTTGTTAGCTGGAGTATTGGGTGATTTAACAACAAGTGTTCCATTAACCCATTCTGCATATTGTTCATCTAATCGGATTCGACATTCCCAGCTCCCATCTTTATACACGGTGCAAGGATTTGCATCAGACATGTAATACCGGTCGTAATTCCATTTTCCAGGCATTTTATTGCTGTCCGTTCTTCTATACAAAATAAATAAATGTAAAAACTGATTGTCTGTTAATCCTTTCGAATTTCCGGATATTTTCAAAAAAGTATTATCTTTATCAATTTTTACTACCTCGCCTGATCTGGGGGATGTAATTGTGATTTCAGGATTTACAAAATAATTATGAAAGCCTACAAAGAGTGGAGAAACGTGGGATCCTC
>JGI12150J12686_103264_pt1 | contig 15557 bp, 11 predicted proteins | sample ANMFosRound1_FD_12686 | JGI IMG/M metagenome (IMG submission 12686)
CGACTCTAGAGGATCCCACAAACCGGCGTGCGGTTGATCGAGAACGAATCGATGACATACCCGGCTGGTGTGAATGATCAGCCGATGATAGGTTTATGGGCACTTGAGGAGGGTTATTCGCTTTCTGCGCGGGATATCGATTTTAATGGGGATAAGGTATGGCTATTGCTGTTAAAGGATGGTGAGGTCATGAAGGATGCGATCATCGATTCCAGAAGATGTGATGCGGATAGATGGTTTAATTATTATAATGTATCCGGTGTGCTGGTGTTCAGCACTTATGTTGATGCAGTTTTCCATGGCACGAAAAGCAATGTCGTTCAGTTACGATATACAACCCAGTATTCCGAGATAGACGGAAGTGTGTTTGAGTGGGCTAAAAATATCTTGCCAACAGGAATTGTGATCATCGCCCCGCCAACGATCACAGGATATAACCCCGACCCTTATGTCAGTGACCCGGAAGGAGTGATGAGGGAATTTAACATTGCAATCGATCAACCATCCGATGTCGCCTGGTATATTGATGGAACAGTCGTTAAAGATACTGAAAAAGGCGTAACGTCCGCATATTACACAAACTCAAGCGCAGCAGTCGGCTACTGGAATGTCTCTGCCGTTGCGAGCAATGCAGAAGGCACTGATATGCAGACATGGTGGTGGACCGTTACTCCAGGCGGACACTCCACCGGCTACCGGATCTGGGATGCCGCCAAGAATATGGATCTCGACTATATATGGGATGCCCGGAGTTACTCAGGATTCTATTACGATATCGATGATGATATCAGCACGGAGACGCTCGCCATCCAGTTAGGGAGTTATACTGACCGAAACATCGAAGCGGGTAATCTCAATTATATCACCACAGCAGCCGACACCGAATTTGAATACGATGATTGGGGCTCTTACAAGGTGATCGGTTTCATGGCAGAGAAGTATTTCGCAGGCTATGAGGATGAAAACACATCCATAACGAACGATGACATCAGCCTTGTTTCAAAGGATATGTTAAGCAAGGTCTTGATCGATGAAGACGAGAAATACATGATCTCCACTGGAGCATCGCTCGAACTGAAGGAAGGCTATGAATTAAAGATCATACAACTCGATATCGACGGCGGTCAAGCGCAGATCGAACTGCTGAAGGACGGGAGAAGTGTTGACAACGATATCGTGACATCGCCAGACGACTACGTGTACACAGAGGATCTCGGAAAACTGGATGATGTCCCACTCGTCGTGGTTCATATCGACAGCGTCTTTGCCGGTACGGAGTCCGATATGCTTACAATTAATGGCATCTTCCAGATATCAGATGATTTCATCCCTGTAGCTACGGGTGAGGACTATGACGTGATGGAGATCAAGTCTACAACGAGTTACACGATCACAATGGAAAACTCTGATGACATCGATCTCGAAGCGGGTGAAATAGTCGATATCATGGGAAACCTCAAGTTCCTCGTTGCTAACGATGACACCCTCCGTTTCGCACTTTACGAGTGGATAACCGAGCCAGGCACATATAACATTCGCGGGACGGTCTATGGCACCACCGGGGATCAAACATGGGATCACATGAACTTTGAGGGGTTCTATTATAACATCGATGACAATCTCGGTACCGAAGAATTGCGGGTTGAAGAAATCAGTGGCAACGCAATCCCCAAAGATGAACTCGTCTATACAACGACCCCCCAACTGGTCTATTTCGATCTCAGCAGCGAATGGGGCTCTTATGAAGTAATAGGTTTCATGGCAGAGCCGTACTTTGCAGGATATGATAAAGATGAGACCAAGGGCGGGATAACCGACGAGGACATCAGTCTCATCTCAAATGATATGCTGAGCAAGGTCTTAATCGATGTCGAGGATGACCGCATGATCTCCACAGGCGCATCGCTCCAGTTAGAAGAGGGTTATGAGTTAAAGATCATACAACTCGATACCGATGGAGGTCAAGCGCAGATAGAACTGCTGAAGGACGGAAGAAGTGTTGACACCGAGATCGTGAAATCGCCAGACACCTACGTGTACAAGAAAGATCTCGGAAAGCTGGACGATGTCCCACTCGTCGCGGTGTACCTCAGCAACATATTTGCTGGCACTGAGACGGACATGGTTACAATTGAGGGCGTATTCCAGATATCGGATGATCCGATCCCCATAGACGCCGGTTGCAAATACGGCGAGATGGATATCACAAGTGCTTCAAGCAGTAAAATCGCGATGAAGAACCCTGATGATATCGGTCTCAATGAGGGTGGGAACACGATGATCATGGACGATATCGGCTTCATGACATCAGATGATGGGGATCGATACGCGCTCTTTGTCAGGCGGACGATCGATCCGATCGCAGCACTCAAGATCGAACTTCCTGAAAGCTTAATCGTTGGTGAGGAGATCGTGATAACGGTCACGGCAGACGGTGATCCAGTAGAGGGTGCGGAGGTCCGGTTCGCCGGAGAGAATCTTGGCTTGACCGACTCAGACGGAAAGGTCAGATTCACATCAGAAGAGGCAGGCACATTCACGATCACCGCGAGCAAGGAGAACTACGACTCCGCATCTATCGTGGTGCGGATTATAGGCGGTTCCACCGCTGCCGCAGATGCTGTGATCGCACTGCAACTTGCGGTCAGCGGCAAGTGGGATGCTGATGCGGACGTGAGCGGCGACGGGAAGGTCACCTCTCTTGACGCGTTGATGATCCTGCAGATGGCAGTGAAGGATTCCTGGGCTGTACCGGAGATCGTGATCAACGAACTGATGCCCAACCCAATAGGGGCTGATCGTGGAAACGAGACCACGGAACTTTACAACTGCGGCGATAAGCCAGTGGATATCAGCGGATGGGTTCTCGAGAACGAGGATGGTGCTACCTACAATATTCCTGCAGGCACGATCATCGAGCCGTACGGGTTATTACCTGACGACGAATGTACAACTTGACAGCGGAGGCGGGCAGGTGCTTCTGTACCACAATGGCGCGGAGGTTGACCGGAGCATCGAATACACGCACTCGACCGAAGGGATATCGTGGCAGCGGCGAACCGACGGGCTCGATACTGACAGCGACGGGGATTGGATCGAGCGCTATTCCACGTTTGGGGTGCCGGGATGAAGCGTGCCCGAAAAGTCCCAAACACAAAGTTTATAGCAGGTGGAGAAAAGTAGCATTCATTACAGGTGGTTTAAATGAATCGAAATACGAAATGTGTGCTGATAGGATTTTTTGTACTGATGTTTGTCGGATGTGCATGTGCAGATGCGCTTCCATTCAGTGGCGAAGTTGTGCAGCTGACAGGCGCGCAAACCGAAGATATTGTCTGGGATGAAAACAATTTTGGAGGATTTTGCTACGATATAAATGGTAGTGTCGGCACAGAAACGCTGACGGTTGCGGCTGGCACGCTCACCGGACCCGATATCGATCGAACCATCGAGACCGATGCTCTGACGTACACTACTTCCCCATTCTGGCGCGAATACGAACTTCACAAGAATCTTGGATTGACGGTCGAGAGCGAGAATTATGGCGGAGACTCCGGATACTGGATCGAGTTCTGGATGGGCGAACGATATGTTGCCATCAATGGCAGGTCGAGTGAACTCGCAAAGCCTCTGGTTGAGTTCAATGATACCGATACCAAGACACTTGTGACCGGCGAGGAATGGGATCTTGGTGGAGGATTCAGTCTCAACGCCATGCAGATCGATCTCGAGGGTGATAAGGTCTGGTTCATTCTGAGTAGGAATGGGAAAGAACTTGACAGCGAGGTGATCGACACTGGCGATGCTGATTTACAGGAGCGAGTATATACGTACATAGAGGATGTTGCTAGCGAAGATGATGTTCCGGTATTTTCCTGCTACGTCTCCGGAATCCTTCGTGGGACGGATTCTAATATCGTGCAGGTTAAGTACGTCTTTTTAATCGATAATGATGCGACAGAAATTGATACGGGAGATACTTATGGTGTGATGGAAGTGGTGACTGCAAGTTCGTCTGGTGTCATTCTCAAAAACAATGTAACGATCAACCTGATTCCGAACACAACCACACCGATCATGGGCAACCTATCCTTCAAAACGACAGATAGCACAAGTGCAATAGAATTCTACCCCCATCTGATCAGAGACGAACTGCCGGTGCTTTCTGGCGGTGGCGGGTTTGCACTGGACGATTGCTGGATCGGTTCGGAATGGGGACTATATGAGGATTACTCCATCGCAGCAAAGGATGTTGATCTGGATGGGGATAAAGCACGAATCGTCCTCCTGAAAAATGGAACGGTGGTCGATGAGAGAATACTTACAGAAGAGTCTATAGCGCCCGTTGATTCGGATTCACATTACGTATATGTCAAAGATGGAACTGAAATCATCAACGCAACCATGAGAGTGGCATTTCGCGGAGATGTCTTGAACGCAGTCGAACTTGTAGGAGTCCACCAATGTTCAGAGATGGGTGGCAGCATATTGATTAACAATGAGTCTTATTTATTCAAATCATCAAATCCAACCGGCATCCCATGGGATCTTGCAGACGACTATGTGCTTACGATGAAGGATGTCGGCTTTAGCGACGAAGTCTTGCTTGAGTTATCAAAGAATGACACGGTCATGAAGGAAACAATATTGGATGAGAGTTCTGTATTTACCTATACCACCGGCATCGGTGCTATAAACTTTGTGGTTGATCGCGTCTTATATGGATGTGAGGCAAATGCGGTCAAACTTGTAAATGTCAATCAGTATTCAGACGTCAATGGAACTGTCCTTCTCAGTGATGAGTCACATTTCTACAAAACAGCGGATCCGACTGTATTACAGTGGGAACTGCTGAACGGGCATGTACTCACGATGAAGGACATCGAAGAGGTGGGGTGGTATGGTGGTGGGAATAAAGTCTGGCTCGAGTTATCCAGAGACGGAAGCGTGGTTAAGGACGATATATTGGAATCAGATGACTTTTTCGTATATGAAATGGGGGCCGAGATTGTTAATTGTACCGTAGATGCCGTGTTTCGCGGTACTCTTGGAGATGTGGTTAAACTCGTAGATGCGAATCAATACACCGAGATGGGCAGGCAGTTAATCGATCGTGGATCAAAAACATTTGCCACCGCAAACCCGACTGGGGATGCGTGGGACCTCTATGAGGGTTATTCGCTCAATGCAAAGGATATTGATCTGGATGGGAATAAAGTATGGTTATCGCTATCAAAGAATGGTGTGGTCGTAGAGGGTGCGATTATAGACGAAGATGGTTGGTTTAAGCATTATAATTCAACGGGTGCGCTGGTGTTCAGCACTTACGTTTATGATGTTTTCTGCGGCACAGACTTCAACATCGCCCAGTTAAAATACGTATCGCAGTATTCAGAGATCGATGGAAGTGTGCTAATGATGTTCGGAGAAGACGATAAAAAAACACTATACGCGGGAACCGCGACCACTATATTTCCATCAATCACCACTCCAATCGATGGACAGATATTCGTAGACGGAGATGTGATAACATTCAGCGCATCAGCATCAGACGGTACAGCGCCATACACGTACACCTGGTACGAAGATGGTAGCATCATCGGAACTGGCGATTCGTTTGATGTTGCTTTTGGTACTGGTAGCCACCCCATTACGCTGATCATTACCGATACCACTGGCACAAGCGTCAGCGACCGGGCACGAGTCGAAATCAAATCGCGTGGAGATGTTAATCGGGATGGTGGTATCACTACCGTAGACGCCCTGATTGTTTCCCAGATGGCGGTCAGCGGTGAATATGACCCATTCGCGGACGTCAGCGGCGACGGGAAGATAACATCACTCGACACTCTCATGATCCTGCAGGCTGCGGCTGGGAACATAGATTTATGATCGAGACTATTCAACCCTACCGAATGAAGGATATTTTTGTCTGCGAAATGTGAAGCATCAGCGAACTCACCCCATCTTTGGAAAACGTTGGCATTCGGGAATATCAAATTATAAGTAAATCATGAACTGGATCATTGGCATTATACTGTTGATGGCGCTTGCAAGTGGCGCGGCTGCATTGGAGGCAGATGCAGGTAACGATCAGCATATATCACCAGGCACCATGGTCGAGCTGGATGGTTCGGGGTCAACTGGCACCGGCACATTGACCTACAACTGGACCGAGGGCGGCACCATACTAAGCGGCCAGGTATTATTTAGTCACGAATTTTCGATAGGTACACACACAATCACGCTGACCGTATCTGATGGCAACGATACGGACACCGATGCCATAGTCGTGCGTGTGAACCAGCCCCCGATTGCGGATGCAGGCGAGGATCGGTTTGTATCGCCGGATACGTACGTCAAACTCGACGCATCCGGATCAAAGGATCTTGACGGTAGCATTGCGTCTTACAAGTGGACCGAGGACGAGGTGGAACTCAGCACCAAGAAATCGTTTAACAAGATCTTCGGGTATGGGGTGCATAGGATCGCACTGACCGTGACCGATGATTTTGGAGATCAAGATACTGATTGTATGGTGGTGATGGTACTCTTACGCGGCGATCTGAACTGCGATGGCGTTGTAACACCGGCAGGCGCCGCAATCACACTCCAACTGGCTGCCTGCGGCGAATGCGCAGCCGGAGCGGGCATGACCTCCGCGCCGATAACGCAGAAATCAGCGCTCGGAATGAGCATGACTGACGGCACCTGCAAGGTCGTGCTGGATGCGCGATATGGGGATGCGGAAGCGCAGGAGGCGGTGGCAACACTTACTCTGACAACCGGGGACCAGTCCATAACAGAGTATCCGCCCGCACTCCCATCACCAGAGAGCGGAATCACTCTGACCGCACTGGACAACTATCCCATAACAATCTCAGGCAACGAATCGGTAGATGTCCGGATCAATGTGCGCGTTGCAGGAGATGTCGCGGAAGGAACGTACCTCACAACCGCATATTTTGGTGACAGCACTGCCACCATCACGATCAACGTTCGCCGCTTGACCCGATACGATCTCGATTGTGAGATCGCAGACGCGAGCGGAGATGGAGAAGTCACTTCTCTTGACGCGCTGATGATCCTGCAGATGGCAGAGGTGCACACTTGAACCAGAAGAACAGATATCTCCTGCTATTCCTCGCAATCATCCTGTTAGCCACAGCACTCCGCTTTTACGCGCTTGATGATCGGGTTTTCCACCACGACGAGGGCGTACACGGCTATGTGACCTACAAATTATTCAAAAACGGAGATTACCATTATGATCCAACATATCACGGCCCCTTTCTCTATTACTCGGGCGCAGCGGTATTCACACTGTTCGGAGACTCGAATTTCACAGCCCGGCTGCTTCCAGCGGTCGCTGGCGTGTTGCTGATCTTATTGGTATATCGCTTGCGCGACCAACTCGGAGAATCAGGCGCGCTATTCGCAGCAGCAATGATCGCAATCTCACCATCGTTCCTGTACTATTCGAGATTCTTCAGAAATGACATCTATATCGCATTCTTTTCACTGCTGTTCGTCATATCTGCCGTAAAATATCTAAAACATGGGCGTTACCGCCAGAGGCTGGTCTATGTGTGCACAGGAGCTGTTGCAGGTGCGCTTGCGCTCTCTGCCAAGGAGAACGCATACATCATCGCAGGAATCTTCGCACTCTTCGTGCTTGGATACCTTATAGCCAAAAAAGAGATAAACGCCACGAGAGCGGTCGATGCACTCTTGTTTGCGCTAATCTCCTTTGGCATCTTCGCGCTCTTCTATACAAACTTCCTAACGAACCCGGATGCGCTAATATCGGTGATACCGGACGCGATAAACCACTGGGCAGAGATGCACAGAATCGAGCGCATCGGCGGGCACTGGTCGTTTTATCTCCCGATTCTTGCCAGGTACGAACTTTTGATCGCTTTGCTTGCGCTCGCAGGCGGGATATATTATGTAAAAAAGAGAAATATATTTATGATATTCCTGCTCTACTGGGGCATAACCTCGCTCCTCATATACTCATACCTGCAGGAAAAGGTGCCATGGCTCGTGCTCCACATCCTGCTCCCGTTCGCCCTGATCGCAGGCGCATATACGGGCGAGTTGCTGCCGTCCCTTAACAAGAGACCGCGAGCGATCGAAGCAGCGGTGGTGCTGATCCTCGTGCTCTCTGCGGGATTGTTTATCCATCAGAGTATATTTATAAATTATCACGAAAACACGGATTCCGACGAGATCACGATTCGCGGCATCCCGGTACACGGGCTTATCTATGTGCAGACCACATCAGATGTGCTTGATACGGTCGGCTTTATCGAAGAGCGTGTCCAGGACGATCCGAACACCAGTATAACGATCGCTGCTCCAGAGAATGATTATTGGCCCCTGCCATGGTACATGCGAAACTGTGATAGCTGTGGCTACCTAAATTCTGTTCCAGAGCGTTCGGATTCCGATATCGTCATCGTTCCTGCGGATGATGTGCATAATATCACACTTGACTGGAGATATTCAAAAAAGGTCTTCACGCTGCGCCCGGGATACGATATGGCGATGTATTATTACAATCCCGAATAGATCTCCTTCATAGTGGCATGCCTGATGCGCGCACCCATAAACGCGTCCCTCATCTTCCTCTTCGAGTATTCGTCCTCGATCCATCCGACGCCATCGAAAGCGACGTTTTGGAGCACCAAACCATACGCTGGCGCGGGCATAATCCCCTGGTGGATGGGGTGACGCTTCGGGTCGAGCAATTCCTTGATCCAGCCAGAGTCCTGAGACCCCGTTCCGATCTGTTCTAATGCGGCAGCGATCCTGCGCACCATATTCCAGAGAAAACTCGGCGCCGAGACATCGATGATGATAAAACCGTCTCTTTCACAGACCTCGATCCTATCGATGGTCCTGACAGCGCCTTCTATCTTCCTCGCGAAATTTGAAAAATCGTGCGTCCCCGTGAAGAGACTGCTCGATTCCCGCATATCAGGGACGTTGTAACCCCGATCATACAAATAATACCGGTAATCGCGGCGTACAGCAACTCTGCGGGGGTCGAAACCATAAGGTACCTCTGCATGAGCCCACACCCAGATATCGTCCGGGAGATCATGGTTGATGATTCTCGGAAGCAAGTCGCCAAACCCTGTGCTGGTATCGAATGCTATGACCTGCCCGGATGCGTGCACTCCCCGATCAGTCCTTGCCGCCCTCGAATACCGTGCTTCTTTGATATCGTCCACAATGTTATTCTTTTCAAGCGATACGAAGATTTCCGACTCGATGGCGTGCGCGTTTTGCTGGATCTGGAACCCATGGTACCGATCTCCGATGTATGCCAGTTTGAGTGCGATTCGGGTTTTGTTAGTCATTCTTAGCCTATTGCTTTATTCCGTGGGGGATCCGGTTGTATGGGATAAGGGTCGTGTACGTGTTTAGCTAACCACGAGATTACACAGATCCCCACGAGAAAGTATGATGGGGCAGGATATAAAATGCAAACCAAACCAGTATCTTGTATGTATCACCATCTTCTTGTGTTAATCTCGTGAAATCTCGTGGTTTTTCACCTCAGCTAACCACATACATGGTCGTTTAAGATTGTCGTGGTATTTGGTATGTGGTGTGTGTTGCTGATGTTCCGGCAGGAACCTAAGGATGGTGTCGGACGTCACGCAATTTCCGATTGAGACGTCCCGATCAACTGTTTTTATTTGACTTTATCGCATTTAAGCCCGAAATGTATTTATACCGGTTTCGTAAACGCTATATTACACTCATAATCCGTGATGGTGGCACACAACCATAACCGAGGGACTTATAATGAAAAGAACAGCAATATTCATGGTTGCAATTCTGTTTTGCAGCGCAATCGCACTTGGATGCATCGAAGAGGAGCAGGAACCTGATATAACGGCTGATGAAACTTCCGGGGAACTTACACGCCCGGCGACCGAAGAAACACATTCACTACTTGTTTATTGCGGTGCAGGAATGAGAAAGCCGATGGATGAGATCGGAACGCTTTTTGAAGGGGAATATGGCATACCGATAAACTACAACTACGCTGGCTCAAATACGCTCCTTTCCCAGATGGAACTCATACAGAAGGGGGACGTCTACATGCCCGGAGCAACATATTACTTTGATATTACAAAGGAGAAAGGGATCACCGATTATGAGCAGCGTGTCGCATACCATGTGCCCGTAATAGCGGTACCGAAAGGAAATCCTGCGGGCATAACGTCTCTTGCCGATCTTGCAAAGCCCGGAGTTACGGTTATACTCGGGGACTCGAAGGCAGCAGCTATCGGAAAACTGGGGGATAAGATACTCGAGGAGAACGGGATCTATGATACTGTTGCGAACAATACCATCGCCCGCGGCGCTACCGTGAACGAACTCGTGGTTTATACGTCCATGAAACAGGCGGACGCATCGATAATCTGGGAGGATCTGGTCGTGAACAGTGAAAAGATGGAGATCGTGGAGATACCCCGCGAACAGAACATCATAAAGATCATCCCGATCGGCACGCTGACGTTTTCCGAAAAGAAGGATGCTGCAACGAAGTTTGTGGATTTTGTTGCGTCCCCGGAAGGAAAATCAATCTTTGAGAAACATGGTTTCACAGCATACCCGAACGAAAAATACGAGGACGAGCGATCATGACTAACATAACCCACACTCCGATCGGGGTCATACATTCACCATTCACTGATCCTGCGGATACGCCTATTCAGAGCATCTTCGCAGACGGCGCGAGAGGGGTGGTGGAGGTATTCCCGGAATACACTACAGGGCTTAAGGATATTGATGGATTCTCCCATCTGATCCTTATCTACCATTTTCATCTTGCGGAAAGTTATTCATTGATCTCAAAACCATTTATAGGTGATAAAGAGAAAGGAATCTTCTCGATAAGGCATCCGAGACGGCCAAATCCGATCGGAATCTCTATTGTTAGACTGGAGAACGTTAGAGGTAACATACTGGAGATTTGCGATGTCGATATCCTGGACGGGACTCCGCTTCTGGATATCAAGCCATTTGTACATCAATTCGATCAAAGAGCCGATATAAAGAGCGGGTGGGTGGATGATCAGCACATCGATGAGGTTAAGGAAAAGACTCCGCGAGCACTAAAAGGATCTTAAGTAGATGTTGAACTCGAAGTTCGGGATTCTCACAGTCTCAATTGCACTGCTCCTGACCATCTTTATCCTATCGCTGGTCGCATGTATTCTTACACATACGAGCCCGCACATCCTGCTTACGAGTATCGCATCCCAGGAGATTGGGTTTGCGATAAAATTGAGTTTGCTTACATCCGCAATATCCACCTTGATGTGTATAGCAGTCTCGATACCGGCATCATACGCGCTTGCACGCTACAATTTTTTCGGGAAGACACTTCTAAGTACTATACTGGATCTGCCGCTTGCACTACCACCTCTCGTGGCAGGGGTTGGGCTCCTCCTCCTCTTTGGCACGACCTCATTCGGAGCATGGCTTTCGGATTTCGGACTGAAATTCGTATTCACGCCGCTTGGGATTATCATCGCACAATTTGCTGTTAATATATCGTTTATGCTGCGGATTATGCGTTCAACGTTTGAAGGGATCAGTCCGAGGTACGAAAACGTTGCTCAGACACTTGGCTGTACTCCGATGCAGGCGTTCCTACAGACAACACTTCCAATGTCAAAGAACGGGCTTATGGCTGGAGGGATCATAACATGGTCGAAAGGGATCGGGGAGTTTGGGGCAGCGCTGATGGTCGCTGGTGCAACACGGATGAAGACCGAGACCCTACCGATATCGCTGTATCTGAACATGTCCTGCGGCGATCTCGATCTTGCAATGGCTGCTGCAGTCATTTTGATCATCATATCGTTTGTATCCTTATATATCTTTGAACGACGTGGCGGTGTTACTCGTCTGTATTAGGTAATACAAATGATACGAATTGAACATGTGTCCAAGGATCTTGGCGAATTCAAGCTGGATGACGCGACCCTGCACATCGATGAAGGGGAGTATTTCATCATACTCGGTCCGACCGGTGCAGGAAAGACGATCCTCATCGAGACGATTGCAGGCATCTACCGCCCGGATAGCGGCGAAGTGTTTCTAAATGGAGCTGATGTAACGAACATTCTGCCGAAGGACCGGCAGATCAGCATGGTCTACCAGGATTATATGCTCTTTCCGCACCTGACTGTGGCAGGAAACATTGGGTTTGGGCTACGCCAGAAAAAAGTTGGCAGAAGTGAGACCAGAGCAAAAGTGGATGAAATTGCAGATCTTCTTGGAGTCTCGCATCTACTCCTCAGGTATCCGGGTACGCTTAGCGGAGGCGAGAAGCAGAGAATCGCAATCGCCCGCGCGGTTGTGACGGAGCCTGCGGTGCTGCTGTTAGATGAGCCGCTCTCTGCGCTAGATTCTCGCACGACCGAGCGGCTCAGGGCGGAACTGGCGCGGATACACAAACTCACAGGAACCACAACGATCCATGTGACGCACAGCTTCGAAGAGGCGTTCGCTCTTGGTGACCGGATCGCTGTGATGTGCGGTGGACGGATCATCCAGGTGGGTACGCCGGATGAGGTCTTCAGAAGACCCAATTCCAAATTCATCGCAGACTTCGTGGGCGTTGAGAATTTATTCCGCGGAAGATCGGTCGTTCATGATGACATCTCCGAGGTTCGTGTCGATGGGATCTTGGTGGTCTCCAGCACAGTTGCATCCGGAGACGTCTCTGTCTCGATCAGACCCGAAGACATACTGATCTCAAAAAGAGAGATCGAAACGAGTGCGAGAAACTCATTTTCCGGAGAGATAACAGAGGTTAAGGATATGGGCGGAATCATCAGGGTGGTAGTCGATGTGGGCGTCCCCTTCGTGGTTGCGCTTACCAAGCGGTCGTACGAGGACATGGAACTTGCACCAGGCACTCGTGTATGCATCGTCTTTAAAGCGTCTGCAACACATCTTTTTTAGCATGGCGATCTCTCTAAGACTTTTGTAAATACCCGAGGTATGTCACTCGACATCTGAATAGGGTTGTTGTGACCTTGGTACTGCCACAGAAAGAACAGCTTCCCCTACTCCAGATGATCCCGTTATCCCGATATCTCGTTATCCCGCGACGGCTCGCGAGTGCTCGGCAGATGAACAAGGTTTATGAACATCCGGAATAATGAATAATAAACATCCTGCAATCATGACGCTTAGAACCCCAATTGTGTGCGTGCTCGGACATGTGGATCACGGGAAGACTACGCTGCTCGACAGAATCAGAGGCAGCACGATCGTAGATATGGAATCCGGTGCGATCACCCAGCACATCGGTGCGACCGAGGTGCCGATTGATGCGATAGCAAGCGCGTGTGGACCGATCTTTTCAGGAAAGTTCATCGTTCCGGGATTGCTTTTTATCGACACTCCTGGGCACCATGCGTTCACAACGCTTCGGAGCCGCGGTGGCGCGCTTGCGGATCTTGCGGTACTGATCGTCGATATAACCGAAGGATTCCTGCCGCAAACCATCGAATCCCTAAACATACTGAAGCGATTCAAGACCCCTTTCGTAGTCGTAGCGAACAAGATCGACCGCATACATGGCTGGCAGACTCACGAAGGGATGCCGTTTATTCAAGGGTACAAGAAGCAGGTGGAGCATGTGCAGCAGGAACTCGACCGCAGACTGTACGAACTGATCGGAAAACTCTATGAATACGGGTTCAGCGCAGATAGATACGACCGCATATCTGATTTCAAGACAACCATCAGCGTGATCCCGATATGTGCAAAGACCGGTGAGGGAGTCCCTGATCTGCTGATGGTCATGTTAGGTCTTGCGCAGCGTTTCCTCGAAGAGGATCTGCAGGTCAGCACAACCGAAGCAGGGGTGTGCACGGTTCTCGAGGTCGACGAGACCCGCGGTTTCGGGACAACCGTCGATGTGATCCTCTATGATGGTGAACTCTCGGTCGGCGATACGATCGTGGTTGGCGGGCAGCCGGTTATCACAACAAAGGTCCGTGCGCTCCTCAAACCAAAGCCGATGACTGAGATCTGGTCAAACGAGGCGTTCGACCACGTGAAGCATCTGACAGCCGCGGCTGGAATCAAGATAGCAGCACCGAATCTGGAACATGCCATCGCGGGATCGACGATTAGGGTTGTGTCTGGCAATCTCGATGAGATCGTTAGTGAGATAGAGAGCGAACTTGATGCAGTGCAGATAAAGACCGATTCGGATGGTGTTGTTGTATGTGCCGATACCATAGGATCGCTCGAAGCAGTGACCCAGGAATTAACAGATGCTAACATCCCGATCAGGGTTGCCAAGATCGGAGATATCTCAAGAAGAGATGTAATCGAGGCAAAGACAAGCAAAGACCCCCTGAACAGGACGATTATCGGATTTCGTGTCAATGTGCTGCCCGATGCCAGAGAGGAGCTTAAGAAATCAGGCACAAGACTGTTCCAGAGCGATGTGATCTACCGGTTGCTCGAGGATTATCAGGACTGGACATCAACTGAGAAGGAGCTTGTCGAGAAGAAGCTATCAGAGGCGGTTATCAGACCCGGGCAATTTACGCTTCTGGACGGGTGCGTCTTCAGGCAGAACAATCCCGCGGTTGTCGGAGTGCGGGTCATTGGCGGAGTGGTCAGGACCGGGGTTGGGGTCATGCGTGCCGATGGTACACAGGTCGGGACTGTAAAAGGGATTCAGGATCAGGGAGAGGCTCAGCGGGAAGCGAGGTACCGTGACGAGGTTGCTGTAGCAATCGATGGTCCCACGGTCGGGCGGCAGATCAAGGAAGGCGACATGCTCTTTGTGGACATCCCTGAACAACATGCAAAGATGGTCGAGCAGGAACTGTCTAATACACTGTCTCCTGATGAGAGCGAGACGTTTTCGGAGTTTCTGGAGATAAAACGGAAGGACGATCCATTCTGGGGCAAATGAGCGGATCACGGGGGGAGGGACGATCGACCCCAGCGACGATGAGACGATTCCTGCGAGACCGGCGCCACAATCGCTGGAGTGGTGAGGGTCGTGATTACGCGGTCGCAAGTTGTTGGCGGAGAAGATCACTTGCAAGATTGCTGGCCGTGACGCCTTTCTGCCGGGCGTGCGCCTGAAGCACTTCAGTCACATCCGCTTCAATCTCAATTTCGTAGTAACGACCTCTAAATGTAGTCTCCACGTCTACAGTCTGGAAAGCATCCGGGTAGCCTGTCGTATCATGGGTGCCCCAGAACTCGGCTGCCTCTTCGTAACTATCAAATTCTTCCGGAATTGGTTCAACGCGCTTTTGTTTGTTCATTGTAGTACCTCTGTTCAGATGGATTCATATCGCAGGCGGAAATCGAGGGCATACGTGTGTTGTTGGTTGGATTTCTCAAATATATGTCAAATCATCCTGATAAATAGTCACTATACTTCACACCGCCACAACTTGAGCTTTTTTAAACCTCTGAAACCGTAATGTGAGCAAAGAGTCAAGTTCTTCTTTGTAGGTGGTGTCCGTCTGGTTAAGGCAGTT
>JGI12150J12686_100008_pt1 | contig 15171 bp, 18 predicted proteins | sample ANMFosRound1_FD_12686 | JGI IMG/M metagenome (IMG submission 12686)
CGACTCTAGAGGATCCCACTGCCACGATAAGCATTGTCCCAACCATTGCCCACGAAACAGCATATCCTCCGCTAATCACATTCTTATTAACAAGCGAGAACGCGAAAAATATCGCAATAAATATCGAGATGTTCAGGATCTGGTTTTCACGCATTCCGAGCAGTAAGTGACCGAAACCCAGGAGACCCACGGCAACAGCTATGAACGCCGGTACAACAAGAAAGATATGCAGGAAAACGGCAGGCGATGGTAGCAGGATCGAAGCCGCGAAGATATTTGCGATCGCTGTTATCAAAGCAGCCGTCAGCAGTGCGATCAAATATGCGGGAATGGTGACGCCAAGTACTTTTCCTGCCCATATCTGTCTCCATGTGTGTTCGGTTAAGCAACCCAGCCCTCCATTAACCGTTCCCGTTTGATATTCGGATCACACCCATGATTTAAATATATATCATACAATACTGACATATCCAGATGCAGTCCCATCGATTCGAGCATCTCTTTCAATAGCTGGTGTGCGTTCTCTCCGAACACCTTTGCCCATCGTAAGTGCGTATAGCGGTTCGCTTTTTTAGGATCGACGTTTCTGATCAATTGAAGCACTCTACGCGAGCACATCAGCGTTAAAATGGAAACCCAGACCAAAGACTTTATTATATCCGTATTTTTACTGTTTATCTGGTCCATGCGGTAATAACTCTTCAATTCCTTGAACACCATCTCAATTTCCCATCTTGCGCCATACAAACTGGCAATATCCTCAGCAGACAGCTTTGTAACTGGAATATTAGTCATATAGATGTGGTAATCGCCTGTTTCCTCGTTGAGAACCGCAACAACCCGAAATCGTTTGGTCGCAGTGGTTCGTTTTCCCAGGTACTTCCGCCTCTTGAACGTAACCTCGACCATCACGTCAAGGATACCTCTTTTAAGGTGTGGCAGAACATCTCTCAGCTTTTTTCCTTCAACCGAGATAGAATTCCCTCTACACGTCCTGTTTAGCTGTACAATTGTTGGATTAGCATTACTTTTCAGTCTGCTTACGAAACTACCGTGGTATTTGTCGATTCTATCAAAAACACCGTATTTGAAGAACCCAAGATCGACAAGAAATATCCTATCCCGAACCCACGGACCAATCCTGAGTGTTTTGACCTCAGATGTCCGTTCCGGGAACAGTTTGACCGATTTTACGCCATCTGCAACTACGCTCACGATGCACGAAACTTTAATCCCTGCTGCAACCCTTGTTGATCGAGCGGCAGGCCATAGGTCGGCAAGAGACTCATGCAACCGTATAATCGAGCTGTCCTGGATTATAAGGTCTTTGAAACCGTTCAATTTATCACCCAGTACGCGAGATTGCTGCTGCGCCTGAAATTCTATCGCATGCAGGACGCATTCGCGGAGGAACTCCACCAGTTCCGGCGTGAATCGGTCGTATAAAGCACCGTCGCTCAATTTTATGTTCGCTTCTGTCTCATATCGTCGTTCAAATGCTCTGATAGATCTGAGAAAATCGACCCCAAATCCGAGTGTTAGAACCCAGAAGAAGGTAACCGGATCGATCTTGCGTATTCGCTTGATAAATCCAGTTTTCTGAGCGAGATTTCGTAAAAACTCCTCTGGAAACATCTGCCTGAGATATTCAACACTCAGATCGGTTTGTTTAGTGTGGTTGTCCATACCATCGTCCTCAGACAACCGTGATTGTGGTTATTGTATATAAAGATGGTGATGGTTTAGTGGTACCTTAACCGAACACCGATGTATCTGTCTCAGGCTGAGCGGTGTGCACAGCAACGTTTCTATGATGCCCTCCCTCTTCTCATTGAAAAAAACCTTTCCTGAGAACAGGTATGCCGTGAATATTCCCAGCATCAACACAAAATAGAAAAGCAGGTTATTAAATTGGTCAAACACCGCAGATTCCTCAGCCGTCATGATAACCGGTACAGTCATTACACTGAACCACAGGGCAAAGAATATGCCCACAAGCATCTGACTTCTGGTCCTTATAATACCATTCATCTCCTTCTCTGCAACGATAAGTATTGTATTCATTTGTATTCCCTCCTCCGTTTCATAATATCAAGATAAACCGCCTCCAGAGACTTCGTGACATTTTTCATCTCTTCCACTGCTATGCCGTTTGTTACAAGCATTCCAAGAACCGTCGAGGGGCTCTCGCCGTTTAATGCGACGGTTACTCTTCTGTCGTCCCGCTCGCAGTCGTATACGTGATCCTGCGAAGTCAGGAGGTCAAGTGTCTGCTCTGCATACCCGGTATCGACGAGGGTGATCTCGAGAACTGGTTTGTCATGCGACTTTCTCAGACCAACGATTGTGTCGCAAGCCCTTATCCGCCCACCCTCAAGTATCGCGGCATTCGAGCAGACCTTTTCGACCTCGGAAAGGTCGTGGGTGTTTAAAAATACGGTCATGCCCTCATTTTCCGAGAGCCTGAGTATCAGGTCCCTGACAAGCATCCTGGACTCGGGATCGAGACCCGACGTGGGCTCGTCAAGGAAGAGGATCTCAGGATCATGGATCATTGCTCTTGCAAGCCCGAGTTTCCGTTTCATGCCGGTTGAGAACCTGCCGGTCTTCTCGTTCCTGCGGTCAGAAAGCCCTGCAAACTCGAGAAGTCTCTCGATCTTCTCAACTCTATCTGACTCAGGAACTCCGTAAAGCCGTGCGTAGTACAGCAGGTTCTGGTATGCGGACAATCGCTCGTATAACCCATTGTTCTCCAGAAGAACCCCGATCCTGCTTCGGAGATCACTATTGGAATCATCGGGTTCCTCTCCAAAGATTAGCGCTTTCCCTGATGTCGGCTTCAGGAGACCGAGCATGATCCGCAGCGTCGTCGTCTTACCTGAACCGTTCGGACCGAGATATCCGAATATCTCACCTTTCCGCACCTTGAAATTTATTTCATCGAGTACGGGTGCTCCGTTGAAGCTCTTTGCCATGCCCTGTATCTCGACCGCGTTCATATAGCGCACCTCCCGCGGCTATGTTCGACATGTCTCACATCCAGTCTTGTGCTCAGGACCTCCACAAACGATGGTAGTTTTCGCAGCCGGATGATCCTTGATGCTTTTTCGTTCTTCATCTTTCTCACCTTCTTTGTTTGGACTGGTCTTTTCATCAACCTGTCTGATAATATGTGTGTAATCAATAATACTTAAACCTTTCGATTAATCGAAAGATATTGTGATAGAATGCAGTACCTAACAACAAAATGCAAATCACGATGTAGATATTTTCCGGGAGTGCGCATTCATCTTTTGCTCTTTATTTTGTAACTACTCACCCCCACCACCGCAAAATTCATTATTAATGAGATTATATTTCCATCATAATGGTTGCAAATAAAATATTTCATTTGATGGCTGGAGAACTTGATGTGCATACCCACTCGCGATGAGGTTCGTGCCGCTTACCGGCAAGGGGAAGAGGCTATCATTCAACTATTTGATTACCTCGCATGGGACTTACAGACTCTACAAGATCAGCTGCAAGCCCTTCAAGATCAGCTGAACAAGAACAGCAAAAACAGCAGCAAGCCCCCCTCCAGCGATGGTCTCAAGAAGCCCCGCACTAAAAGCCGGAGAAAGCCGGGTAACAAAAAGAACGGCGGGCAGGAGGGGCATGTTGGTCGCACACTGGAACCAGTTGAAGAACCTGATAACATCGAACTGCATGAGGTCGAGCAATGCGACCTGTGCGGCGCAACGCTCACCGATGTCGAAGCAGAGGATCATCAGAGACGACAGGTCTTTGACATTCCGCCCGTAAAAATCGAAGTAACGGAACATCAAGCAGAGATCAAGACATGCCCTCATTGCAGGTACACGAACACGGCTTCGTTTCCACCAGAGGTCACCGCATTGGTGCAATATGGCATCCGCATCAAAGCGATGGCAGTCTACCAGAACAACTACCAGTTCGTACCGTTGGGGCGCATCGGAGACTTTTTCGAGGATATTTACGATCACCGCCCAACGGAGGGGATCATTCTCCAGGCGAATGCAACCTGTGCAGAGAACATAAAACCAGCCAATGATGCGATTAAAGAGCTGTTGATAAACTCTCACGTAGTTAATTTCGATGAAACTGGTTTGCGAGTGGAAGGTACGCTGAACTGGCTACATGTTGCCAGCACTCCAAATTTAACGTATTATGGGGTGCATCCAAAGCGTGGCAAGGATGCGATGGACGCGATAGGGATTTTATCAGAATTCGATGGAGTTGCTGTGCACGATCACTGGAAACCTTATTTCAATTACACTGACGTAATACACGCTCTTTGCAACGCCCACCACCTGAGAGACCTCACATTCATTCACGAACAGTATGAGCAGGACTGGGCAGAAGATATGAGTCTCTGCTTGCTTGATATCAAGAAAGAGGTGGATCAAGCTCGCCTGTACAAAGATGAGCTCGATCCGGATAAGATCGAGGAGTTGGAAGGGAGGTTTGATAATATCATTGCGGAGGGACTGGAATTAAACCCAACACCTCAAAAAGAACCGGGAAAGAGGGGAAGGGTTAAACAATCTCCGCCCAAAAATCTGCTTGATAGGTTAAAGGGGCACAAACGGGAAGTGCTGGCATTTATGTACGACTTTGGTGTGCCGTTTGATAATAACCAGGCTGAACGGGATGTACGCATGATGAAACTGAGGCAGAAGATATCAGGCACATTCCGAACCACTGTAGGGGCTGATGTGTTCTGCGATATTCGCGGGTATATATCTACAGTGCGGAAGAACGGACGTCATGTGTTAGATGCGATTCAGGATGCGCTTAGAGGGGATCCGTTCATTCCATCCGGCTGCGTGTGAGTAGTTACTTTATTTTTTAGGATGTACTTACGCGAGAACTCTTCAGAACGAGCACCTTTGACTACATAAAAAAGTTAAAATCCGCAAACGTTATCTATCATCGCGAGAAAAATATTGGTAGGAGAAATGTATATGGATGGAACTATTCGGGCTAATATTAGTTTGGGATTACATGTTGCAATCGTATTAAAAAAGGACCAAAAAACAGGTAAACTTACAACAGGAGTTGTTCAACGCATACTAACGAATTCTCGGACACATCCACACGGAATTAAAGTTCGTCTGGAAAGCGGTGAAATAGGCAGAGTGAAAGAAATTTTAGATCAGAAGGTGTAGATAGATTTTTTCAAAACCTCGGCTTTTGCACATTTCTCTTTCCATGGAGAATGACTACAATTGTTCAACACAATAAATCTAAAATCTTTTGGATTTTCCCCAGAGGAATAACGCAGCACCTCCTTTTCTTCTGTTGCCGGTGCATGATCTTATATTGTAAAGGAGCAAATCTACTTCTACCTTTTGTGTACCATTTTCATTCCTCATGCTCACTGTTTCGCCTTTGTCGTGCCCGCACCGACGCCCACGAAGATGAGCGCCAGAGCACCGATTCCCGAGATATGTTCTGCCAGCAACTCGCCTCTCAGGTAACCCACTGCCCCGCCAACAAACAGAACCGTTCCCAGTATCACCAGCGATTCGCTGATCTTTGCTTTTGCTTCCGTATTCATGAATTCCACCTCACGCATTCCCATCCGCAAGCACCCCATCCTTCACGCGCACAATCCGATCAGCGTGCGCAGCGATCTCCGGATCGTGCGTGATCATGATTACGGTGCGCCCATCCCTGTTCAGATCCTCGAAGATCTTCATGATCTCCTCACCTGTCCGCGTGTCAAGATTTCCGGTTGGCTCGTCCGCGAGAATGATCGAGGGGTCGTTTACGAGCGCCCTTGCGATCGCAACACGCTGGCTCTGCCCGCCTGATAGTTCTGTCGGCTTGTGATGCATCCGATCAGACAGCCCGACCAATTCAATGAGTTCTTTTGCGCGCTTCCCCGGATCGATGCCTGGTTTCTGGTTTGCAAGCGTCGGAAGTTCGACGTTCTTGAGCACACTCATTCGGGATACAAGATTGAAGGTCTGGAACACGAATCCGATCTCTTGCCCCCTGAGATGCGCAAGTTCGGCTTCGGAGAGTTTGCTCAAGTCCTTTCCTGATACGTGGATCGCTCCTCCGGTTGGGAGGTCGAGGCATCCGATCAGGTTCATGAGCGTGCTCTTGCCTGAGCCGGATGGTCCCATGATCGCAAGGAACTCGCCGCGCCGGATTGCGAGATCGATGCCGTGGAGTATCGGCACTTCCATCTTGCCGATGTAGTAGCTCTTTCTGGCGTTTATGATGTCCACGGCGGGGGGTTCGTCATGCCGCGGTTCGTTGTGGTTTTGGGGGTTGTGGTTGTGGTTGTTCATGTTGTTTACCTCTTTTTGTTCAGACTTGTCGATTGATCGACTTGTCTGATTATATGGGTGTAAGTAATAGTACTTAAATCTTTCGATTAATCGAAAGACTTTGTGGTGAAGTGTAATATCTAACAATAAAACGCAAATTCTGGCAGGTGCGGCAGGTGCGGATGAATGCGCCCTGCTGACGATCGGAGTGCAGACTTTAGAGAACGAATCCCGACTGGAAGCGCAAGACGTCGATTATCGATTCCACCAGTGTTGGATCAGAAGGTGCGGATGAACCGCCGTGACCGCGGGATGTTAGCAGCACGCGGTAATCCTTGCGAAGAAACGCTCCCGCAGTTCAAACTGGCGCATGTTCACCACCCGTCCGTGCACAAAGACCAGCGTCTCGCTATTTTCGATGCCCGAAAGTGAATATTCGGGTCCGGATGCCGGTACTTATGAGCATTCTCGATTTTTAACAAAGTCTGATATCACTATCCCGCCATAGCACCATTTCTTGATTTACCTGCATTGACAATCGCGTAAACCAACCCGACAATCACGCTTGTGGCTAATATTGACGTGGGGAAGAAATCGAATTCGAAACCTTCTCCTATGCTATGAAATTCAAAAACCGTGAAAAAACTATTCGTGGGTCCGATTACAAATGATTCAACTCCTAAAATATCCAGGGTCATTGGTGCTATGATCATTAAAAACCCCATCGCAACAATACAGAGCATGAATACTTTACCAAATCCTGAGCCAAATCCGGTTGTTGAGATAAACATGAGTTTATCTGTTTCTTTGCCATAAATTATCACCCCGTTTTTTCGATCTTCAACCGTTACATGTTTCGGACATCTCAGTATGTTACGTGTCACCCACAAATCGCCTACTGCTCCGGAACCATTTAATACAAACGGTATGACCATCCAGTGCGCAATCGATGGGAAAGCAGCCATGATCCCGATTGCAACCAGGGAGATCACAACCAACGGCGCAATGGCGATCACTATGAACTGGTTGCGTGTAAAAATAGTTTTTGTGGTGGCGTAGAAATAGGGGAGAATATAATGTGCAATACCGGCACCATAACTCGGCTTGCCACCATATTTTGACATAAATGCGCCATGGATGAGTTCGTGCAGTACGAATGTACCAATGACAAGAGCTACTGAACTAAGAATTGTTCCGCTCGTGTAATTAATGTCAATCTTCCCGGTAAACAGTGTATATAGTGACGTGAAAAAAAATCCAAACGCAAATAAAGCTAATATCCCCATGCCATTTAGTGTATATACAACTTCTTTTGTCATCTCCAATTTTCCAATTTCTTTACGTCCATTAAGGGTTAATTGTTGTTGTTCTTTCATGTTTATTCTCCTTTATAATATTCATGAATAGCAATGCCAAGCATAAATCCTGTCCCCATTCCGGCACCAATATTGTCTATTGCAACACCTAAGCCAGCTCCAAGGACTAACCCAATTCCAATACATAGTCCCATAGAATACCTTTCTTTTTTAACTCCATCAGGGTTTAATTGTTGTTGTTCTTTCATGTTAATCTCCTCCTTTTTCAACTTCTTACAGTTTCCTTAGTTTAACCGCAGTTCCATAAGCCAACAACTCTGCAGCTCCTGCCATTGTCTGGGATGTTGTAAACCTGACATCTACTACGGCATCCGCATCCAGTCTTTTTGCATCATCTACCATTCTGCTCATGGCTTCTGCCCTTGCATCCGCAAGCATCTCCGAATATCCGTGCAGTTCTCCTCCAACTACGCTTTTCAAGCCAGCCATGATGTCTTTTCCAACATGCTTGGCTCTTACAGTATTTCCAAATGCGATCTCTAAAGTCTCAACTTCGTATCCCTGTATGTTCTCAGTTGTTGTTACTATCATAATCTCATCTCCTGGCACTCAGCGTGCTGGCAGCGCATTCCTGCCCGATCAGGATTGATCCGTGCTCGATTGTGATCTGGTACTCCGGGGTGGCTGACCTGTGCTGCGCTGTGTCGATGTTCCGGTCCTGCTGAGGTAGCAGTGCTCTCTTCAGGAGGTATGCGAATGGGCGTTCATCCTGTCGCTGTTCGTTGTGGTTGCGGGGGTTGTGGTTGTTCATGTTGTTTACCTCCTTTTGTTCAGACTGGTCGATTAATCGACTTGTCTGATTGTATAGGTGTAAGTAATAGTACTTAAACATTTCGATTAATCGAAAGGTATTGTGGTGAAGAGTGATATCTAACAATAAAACGCAAATTTTGGTAGGTGTGGCGGAATGCGCCCTGTTGATGATTGGAGTGCGGACTTTAGGAAACGAGTCCCGACTGGAAGCGCAGCAAAGAGTAAATCCGGGACCCCGGTATCAAAATTTAGAGGGGTTGTTGTATTCAATTCGGTCTATTTTGAATTTTGCATAACTCAAATCACCAGATTCAAGATTCCAAACAGCCTCTAAGTAGAACGGTACTTTCATACAGCAATTCTCATTATGCCCCCACCCACTCAAACTGTCGGGATCACTCACTCAAATTTTTACTCTCGAAACGCATCACCGACCACAATCTTATCCTCGATCAGACCAAGTACAATCCAAATCAACTGATTTTTCAGAGTGATAATCAAAATTAATTCAGTATTTAATGAAATTATGCAAAACAAAAGTTAATTGGAATGACAAATCGATTAGCATCCAACGATCATCATGGAGTCGGGGGCATGTCAATCTCAAGACCTTTTAGCATGAAATCCAGCATATTATCCCAGCTTCCAAAACACATATAGCGTGTTAGAGCCCGGACATCGTCGAAAAACGTTTTGCGCGTCGGTAGGGTGGCGCGAACCATACGATATTTCTCATCGGTAAATTCCATAAGCATGTGAATCAAAAAAGCTAATATATTGAGCGTCGCAAGTAGCGTTGACAGATTGTTATCCCCGTGACCGTAGTTATGCTCAAGATTATAGCCTTTTGTTTTAAGGGTGTTGTTGTTCTCATTCTCTATTTTCCACCGAGCTCTTCCTGAACGCACGATGGATGGTACATTTCCTACTGTTATCTTATGGTCAGTTATAAATGCATTCCTGTAGAGGATTTTTCCATCCTCATCGCAGATGGTCAATTCACACCAATTTACCATTAAAGCATCATCCGTATCACGAATAGGGAGACTATTAGCATATCGATATGTATGGATTTCAGTCTTTCGCCCATTTTGTACCTTTTTAGTGACTATATGTAGATCACCTGTCAATTCCAACAGATCTACCAACTTATAAAGCGTTTTATGCGATTCCCTCTTGCAAACGAGTATAAAATGGAATCCAAGTTTCAGGAGCTCTTCACAGAACGGTTGTCTGGAATACAGATCGTCTCCTAAAATAGTAGTCCATCTTACTACGTATTTACCTGCGTATTTGCAAATCCAGCGTTTAGCAGCTGCAATTTCAGAATCTTGCTTCTCATGACCATCTTGAGGAGTGATAAATTCAGGACATAGTGAAATGGCGTGTTTTTGACCCGGGGCAACGATTACAGGGGTGATTACACTGTGAGAATACGTGATAGTTCCGTCTCCGTGGTTTGTCACAGAACAATTCTTGCAATGGATTTTTTTGGATGAAAAACACTGTGTACCATCAATCGCAACAAGCATATTCCGATTGATACCACGAAACGCGTCAAGATATCCGTTTTTCCTAAATATTTCGAATATCGTATCGAAAACTGAAAAAAGTAGCTCAGGATGGACATTATCGAGAATATCTCGAATATGATTATCGCTGGGTATCTTTTCGATTTTAAAAAGAGTTTCTGCATTACTCTTCCCATTCATTTTCTTCATTGTTCTTTGATAAGCCAGAAACGATGGGCTCTGAATGAAAAACACTGAAAAAGTACTTAAAACAATATCTTCTATGGTGTAGGTCAAATTCTTTCCAGTACGTTTGTCTGGAAAGCTCTGGATCGCCAATCGAAGTGATTTTATGATTTGATCGAAAATTGTAGACACCGCCATGCATATCTTTATAGATGTATGGGGTATCTTCTTGAGACGGTGTTATATAAATGTATTTGCTTTGTGTGTCTGTCCACTCAATTTTTCAAAATGAGAATTGCTGACTTTCATACCATCGACAATTCTGTAGTCGCCACAATAACCTGTGAAGTTCTCCAGGGTGGTTTTATCTTTGTATCTTTCTGTTTTGAATTGAGTAATTTGTCCTTCTTCATTAAAACAGAATACACCTTCAATAGTCAGGTTTTTATCAGTAAAAATCACTTTTGCAGAATTGTTGTCTATTGGTTCCCATCTCAGATTCTCTGAAGGTAATAGTGCCGTAGGAAACAAAGGGGATTCACCTAACCATCTGAGAAGTTCACCTTGATCGGTTTCTCTTCCTTTCGCATCAACAATTTTTATGAGAGATAATAATTTTACTTTAAGGTTCCCCGTACCATCAATATAAACATCTTTTGCCGAAAATAACGGAACTTTACCAGACCAGACAAACCCCGGCTTTTGCACTGTAAAATATTCTTCTCCTTTGATAGATACCCAATTTTTGCTTGCTTTAAATTCTCCACCATGCTGTAATCTGGCATAACTCACATAAGGCTGATTTTCCTTTAAGGAATACTTGAAATACCTCTGGACTGGAACAGGCATAGACTTGTTGCTAATTAGCGTTCATTTCCATCAAAAATCTTTAAATTAAATGAGCTATATCTCATAGACTATGCTAAACTTTGATCGAGCGTTAAATGACGACAGACTGATGAAAGCCATTACTGGATTATCCGCATCCGAATTTAACAAACTGGTAGAGCGCTTTAGGGAAGAATTTCAAAATGAAGCGCGGGTTCGGTATGAAACAGGAGTTGAACAAGGGAACAGAGAAAGAAAGCCTGGTGGCGGAAGAACAGGAAATTTAGAAAGCTACGCGACGAAATTATTTTTCACGCTCTTCTACTTCAAGTGTTACCCCACTTTTGATATATTAGGATTCCTATTTGATCTCAACAGATAGAATGCGAACCGTAATGCTCATAAATTGGCGTCAATACTGGAGAAAGCGCTCGGTAGAGCGATGGTGTTGCCAGAGAGGAAAATCAGCACTATGAAAGAGTTGTTAGAGGCATTCCCCGATGTTAGGGATCTATTAATCGATGGCACCGAGAGACCAATCCAGAGACCAAAAGACAACGAGAAACAGAAAGAAAACTACTCCGGCAAGAAGAAAATGCATACTCGGAAGAATATAATCATCTCCGACAAGAAGAAACGGATTGGATATGTGAGCCCAACTATGAATGGAAAAAGGCATGATTATGGGATGTTTAAGGAGGAATTTCCGCCACCGTCTGTAGTATTCCCAAGAGGTATTGCATTGTGGATGGATTTGGGATTTACCGGATTTGAAAAGGATTATCCCGATGCACTCGCCATAATACCGAAGAAGAAGCCGAAAGGGAAAGAATTAACCGACAATGCGAAGGCGTGGAATCGGATTGTCAGTGGTTTCAGAGTCCTCGTGGAGCACGCTATAGGGGGCGTTAAGCGATTCGGGATAGTTTCTGATAAGTTTCGCAACAGAAAAGATGGTTTTGATGACAAAGTTATGGTGATATCATGTGGGTTGTGGAATTATCACCTGAAGTTCTGCTGAATTGAGGGTGCTGTACGGGAAGGTGGAGTGCATGATTCTTGTGGGGGGTGTTGTTTCGCAACAAGTCTCATGTCTTTGATTTGTTTTGAAGTGTAAACTTTGTCAGAAATGTTTTTAGAATCTGCGAAAAGTTTTTCAATGTCTTTGTCTAATTCTGATTTCATCATTCTATCTCCTATTATTAGAGTTATGATCAAGACAAATACAACAACCCCTATGATCACATATATTTTCAGGGAGTACGTATTCATTTTTTCACGCTTTATTCAGATCAAAACCTGCTGATGCGGTCGCCTCGGCGAGCGTGGCAGCGGCTCAGCATAACCAATCCGGAGTAACAGTTGCGGATGAGCACTGCCCAGTGCAAGATGTTGCTGTAACCGGTTTTTAAGCTCCGACACTTCACATGGCTGGTTGAGATGTGCGCTTTCGATGTTCAATGTAGTCAAGGTTAGTGCGATACGCTCAAAGCTTCGCCCTACATCTATCCACGATTTTTTTATCATTCTTTTCCGAGATTACGACCATCAGTGCAGAGGAACTTCGCATGTTCTTCTCATCTGTCTTTGACTGACTTTTAGCACCGACAAAAATCCTCATAAACATTCGTCCAAGCCAGCCCGGCGCAGGAGACTTTCCCATGGCTCGTGATGTCAGGCCATCGAGATGCAACTCCGCCTCCGAATCACTGAAACGGATCCAAGAAGTAATTTCATCCATGAATGCATCGTTATTCATCTGTATCCTGTTGCCTTCCCTGACAAGTTCAATGATCTCTTTAATGGCTCCGGGTTCAGTCAGCATCAGAGAAGTGACTCCCTCTTCCGTCGGCACTGATTCGATCTTCTTCAGGTCTGCTGCCGGGATCTGCTGTTTATTGTATTCACGCCGGTTGGTGTGCCGTCTGGAAATAGCCTGGAATAGATTGTTGTCCTCAGTAACCTTGCTGTGCTTCAGCGTGACTAACAGGCATTCGTCAGGTTCGCTGGCTTGAAAATACTTAACTTCCGGATCATAACCGGCATATTTTGCTGCGATCGCGAGGTTTTCCAGTGCACAGCCAATGCTGATATACAGTTCACGGTTGTCCGGATCAACCACTGGCAGCGCCCGGGTGAAATCCGGAAAGATTCTGATGCAGTCTTTCTCAACCGAAAATTTCCACGGCTGCGTGTTGTGCCCGGAAGGTGCCATGGTTGCATAACGAACGAACTCGGCAAATGTGTGCATTTGATTATCCTCTGTTATTTTATGTGAACATTCGATCCGGATGCCGGTACTCCCCCGGTATTCTCGGTTCTTATCATTCAACATCCTTCCATTAAGAGTTTACTGGTATCCTGTGCAGCGTCCCGATTATTATTTAATCAAAATCTCACGGGTTTATTACACTTGGACTTTTGTGATATATTTTTCAAATGTTTGTAACTACTCACCCACACAACCGGGTGGCATAAACGGATCCCCTCCAAGCGCATCCTGAATCGCATCGAGCACATGACACCCGTTCTTCCGCACTGTAGATATATACCCGCGAATACCACAGAACACATCTGCTCCTGCAGCAGTTCGGAAAGTACCCGATATCTTCTGTCTCAGTTTCATCATGCGTACATCCCGTTCAGCCTGGTTATTGTCAAACGGCACATCAAAGTCGTACATAAATGCCAGCACTTCTCGTTTATACTCCTTTAACCTATCAAACAGATTTTTGGGCGGGGATTGTTTAACTCTACCCCTCTTCCCCGGTTCTTTTTGAGGTGTTGGGTTTAATTCCAGTCCCCTCGCAATGATCGTATCAAATCGCTCTTCAAACTCCTTGATTTTATCCGGATCGAGATCATCTTTGTACAGTCTGGCTTGATCCACCTCTTTCTTGATATCAAGCAAACATTGGCTCAGTTCTTCCGCCCAGTCCTGTTCATACTGTTCGTGAACAAATGTAAGGTCTCTTAAGTGGTGAGCATTGCAAAGGGCATGTATTACGTCAGTGTAATTGAAATACGGTCTCCAGTGATCATGCATGGCAACTCCCCCGAATTCTGCTAAAATTCCCATCGCGTCCATCGCCTCCTTTCCGCGCTTCGGATGCACAGTATAATGCGTCAACTCGTGAGTGCTGGCAACATGGAGCCAGTTCAGCTTGCCCTCCACTCGCAAACCAGTTTCATCAAAATTAACTACATGAGCGTTTATCAACAGCTCTTTAATCGCCTCGTTGGTTGGTTTAACGTTCTCTGCACATCTTGCATTCGCCTGGAGGACAAATGCCTCCGTTGGGCGGTGATCGAAGATATCCTCGAAAAAGTCTCCGACACGTTCCAACGGGACGAATTGGTAGTTGGTCTGGTAGATTGCCATCGCTCTGACACGGTTGCCATATTGCACCGATGCGGTGACGTCTGGCGGAAATTGAGCCATGTTGCGTGCGTTGCAATGAGGACACGTCTTGATCTCTACTTGATGTTCCGTTACTTCGATTTTTACAGGTGGAATGTCAAAGACCTGCCGTCTTTTGTGATCCTCCGCTTCGACATCGGTGAGTGTTGCGCCACACAGGTCACATTGATCCACAGCATGCACCACGGTGTGATCCGGCTCTTCGACCGGTTCCAGTGTGCGGCCAACATGCCCATCCTGCCCGCCGTTCTTCTTGTTGCCTGGTTTCCTCTGGCTTTTGGTGCGGGGCTTCTTGAGACCGTCGCTGGAAGGCGGCTTGCTGCTGTTTTTGCTGTTCTTGTTCAACTGATCTTGCAGGGCTTGCAGTTGATCTTGCACGGTCTGTAATTCCCAGGCGAGGTAATCGAATAGTTGGATGATAGCCTCTTCCCCTTGCTGGTAAGCGGCACGAATCTCGTCATGAGTAGGTCTATGCATCGTGTTCTCCACCCATCAAACGAAATGTTTTATTTACAACCATTGCGATGAGAAATATAATCTCATTAATAATAAATTTTGTGGTGGGGGGTGAGTAGTTACAAATGTTTTAAGAATTGTTGGAGTTACTTTTTTAATATCCTCAACTAAAAAAAGGTGTGACAGGTCATTAAAAATCAACATTTCTTTTTTTGGTGCTTTTATTTTGGCATGGACCATCTGATTCTAACGGATTCTGTGGTTCTCGAAAAAGCTACTTGTATTAATAATCATTTTGCCAACAATGTTATAGACTAATAGGTTTATACTATTCCTTC
>JGI12150J12686_102876_pt1 | contig 14978 bp, 12 predicted proteins | sample ANMFosRound1_FD_12686 | JGI IMG/M metagenome (IMG submission 12686)
GCCATGTTGTGCGAATCCATGCCGCTAATCCTTCCCTTCCTTCATGGATCATATCTTTCGGGATTAACTCAACACGCACGGCTGCAATGCCGACCTTTTCCAGCCATACTCCGTACTCTTCAGGTCCGTAAAAGCCATAAGGAATAGGGAAATCGGTAAAGTATCTGCTCCATCTTTCGTTTTCAAGAACCGCATCCAGAACCTCCAAAATTTCAGCGGCGTTTCCCCTCCCGCCCATCTGAAGCAAAATTTTTCCGGACGACTTCAAACTCTTTTTAACCCCTTCAAGAACCGAAAAATGGTCGATAGTCCCCTACTAAGGCGAGTTTCGATAGAAGATCCCGCGCCCACTTCTGCTGCTCAGCAGAACTGTTGTGGTAATCCTTCGCATCCCATCTATACATATCCGCACCTTCTTATTTCAAGCAAGCATTTTCGGATTTCAGGTACATGCCCTCATATTATCCCGCTCAGGACCTATAACGCCCTGATAATATCCGATATTCCCTCCCCTGCCTCGCACGGTACGAACTCTATGTCAGGACTCACCGCATCCACAACCCGCATCATGGAGTCCATAAGTTCCAGTCCTGTACCGTCGCCTCGAATGACTGCTGCTTTTCATAGTATCTATTATCAGAAGGTATATATTAGATAAATGTGTTGTGTCAGTTGGATGTTTTTACCATGAGCGAAACACTCAGAAAGTTGGGACTCATCGGGATCGGCGTGCTCGCCATCACCGAGGAGAAGATCAGGCAGACCGTGGACGAACTTATCGAGAAAGGAGAGATGAATCGAGAAGAAGGAAAATCTCTTGTCCAGGAACTACTGACCGAGAAGAAGAAGCAGATGCAGGAACTCGGAGATACGATCTCAAATAGTGTGCAGAACTCGATCGATCGGTCAAAGATCGCAACGAAGGACGATGTCGCACGTGTGGAGGATAAGATCGCAGAACTCGAAAAGACTATTCGGGAACTTTCCGAGAAGTGAGGTGAATAGTTTATGGATCTCGAGGAAGTCGCGAATAAGGTGACGCTTAAGGACCTGCGCCCGATCGCAAAGGAGCACGGCATCAGGACGAGTTGTGTGAAGAAGATCGATATTGTGAGGCAGTTGCCGGAAGAGGTTATCGAAGAACTCGCAAGAAAGTGAGGGGACCTTGTGGGAGTTACTTGCACGGGACAGCATCAAGTTTTATGATATGGATCGCTATATTTTTGGATTAGGTCTTATGCGAGTACTGGTATGAGGATATTAATCGCTGCAATGGTGCTGGCAGTCCTCTTTGCGACCGCGGCAGCACAGGCAGGCGCCGGCAGTGGAAGCAGCAGCACGGGCATCATAACGGTTGAACTCCACTTCGACGCCGCAGACCCATCTTTCGACAAATATAACGGCTACGACTTGATTTCACTGCCCGGATGCAGGTTCACAAGGGAGATCGGCAAACCAGCACTCCCTGCAAAGAGCGTCTTTGTTGCCCTGCCAGCGAACAGTGATCTGACCGGGATCGAGGTCGTCTCATGCAGGACGAAGACACTTTCCGGTGAGTACTTGATTCTGCCGGCGCAGCCCCCGATCCCGACGATAGCTGACGCCGCAACAGGGTTCGTGCCGTCGGGCTCTGTATACGATTCTTCGGATATGTATCCCGACACGGTCTGCGGCGGGACGAGTGTTGGTTCGCTGCGCGGGTATAAGATACTCAGTTTCCGCGTCTTTCCGCTGCAATATAGCCCTGCCGAGCGGAGACTGATCCTGCACGAGGAGATCATCCTCGATGTGAGATACGAAACGCCGCGTTATGCCGCCGCCGATGCGGGTGATGGGGATGATGTGGGTGATGCGGGAATGACCGGGCGAGAGCATGACGAGTTCTACCGCATAGCGGCGGGGTTGGTTGCAAATCCAGGCGACGTGTCGAGAGCGATGCCAAAAACAAGGACTATCACGGAAGATCGTATCATGCCGCTTTCGAAGTCCACACTCCCTGATGGGAATATCGAGTACGTGATCATCACGAACGAGTCACTCGAAGACGAGTTCTGGCGACTTGCAGACTGGAAGACGAAGAAAGGCGTCCCTGCAACGGTCGTCAACACCTCGTGGATCGAGGGCAGTTATGCTGGTACCGGAGTCGATATGCAGGAGCGGATACGGAATTTCATCAACGATACATACACGGCACGGGGTACGAAATGGGTGCTGCTCGGCGGGGATACAAACATCATCCCGTGCCGGGGCGGGTACGGGTGGGTCAATGGCTCGGCAGCGATAGCAGAGGAGTCGTACGAGGATAAAGCGATACCTGCCGATCTCTATTACTCTGATCTCGATGGCAACTGGGATACCAACGGAAATCTGACTTATGGTGAGGTGAATGACAGTGTAGATCTGTATCCCGATGTATTTGTGGGAAGGGCGTCAGTGGATTCTGTTGCAGAGGCAAGGACGTTTGTAAACAAGACCCTCCGGTACGAGAAGAACCCGCCTCCGAATTATACGCGGGATATCCTATTTCTTGCAGAATATCTTGATGCCGAGACCGATGGCGGGGATACGAAGGACATGATCGAGGCGGATTGCATGCTCGAGAACTTCAGTCTCGTCAAGTTGTACGAGCGATATGGCAACCTGAGCAAAGGTTCTGCGATGGACGAACTTAACCGCGGCTGCAACATCGTCAACCACATAGGACACGGAGGGTACACTGGTTTCTATGTTGGTTCCGGACGGATCGGGAATTCTGATGCCAGCAGTCTGACAAATTCGCCGAGAAATTTCATATTATACACCATATCTTGTAATTCGAACAATTTTGAGAGGGACTCGGTGTCAGAGCGTTACATGAATAACGAAGACGGCGGATCCGTCGGATACATTGGAAACAGCAGGTACGGATGGTACGATCCCGAAGTCCCACCCGGAGAGGGTCCATCCGACCTATACGATCGGGAATTCTTCAACATAGCCTTAAGCGAAAGCGCATACCGTCTCGGAGAGGTGGTCGGGTACTCAAAGGTGCGATACATCCCTCTTTCGCAGGAGGACGAGACTGCGATGCGATGGCTCCAGTATGCAATAAATCTCCTCGGAGATCCGGAACTTCCGATCCGGACAGAGACGCCGAGAAACTTCTCAATCTCGATACCGTCACAGATCCCTGCCAGGAAGCAGACACTTGTGATCGGCGTCTCGGAAATCGGCGATCACGGGTCGGTTCAGGTTCGGAATGCTACCGTCTGCATCATGAAGGGTGGTGAGGTCTACAACGTCTCGAAGACGGACGCGTCAGGATTGGCTGAGTTCGCGATTCATCCGGATGCAGGGGAGTTGGACGTCACAGTCACGAAGGAGAATTACCATGTTTATGAGGGCGTGATCGATATCTATTCTCCGGATATCTATGTCAACCCGACTGGCTGGTGGCGTGATGGTGATGCGTTCAATGCGAGCGAAACGCCGATACAGTCGGCGGTCGATGGCGCGGACTCTGGCGATACGATCTTTGTTCGGAACGGGAGTTACACCGATAACGTGGATGTGGACAAGACGCTCACGCTCCGGGGCGAAGGCGCGGACGTGGTGAAAGTGACCGCGGCGGATTCGGGCAATCACGTCTTTGAGGTGAGTGCTGGCTGGGTGAATTTCTCGGGTTTTGCGGTGAGGGGGGCAACAGGCGACTATGTGGCTGGTATTTGCCTTGTCGATGCGGATCACTGCAATATTTCGTATAGCATCGTATCGAACAACAACCGCGGCATCAACCTGGTTGGTTCGAGCAACAACACGATCTTTCACAATGATATTGTAAATAATTCCGTATACGACATCAATCCAGCAAATAACTACTGGAACCACCCGGTTCTTCTCGAAAGTAACTACTGGTTTGACTACACCGGCGTCGATGATGGCAGCGGAACCGGCAAGCATAACATATCTGGCGACGGGATCGGGGATACTCTGCTACCACATCCTGATGCCGGTTATGATAATTATCCGTGTATGGGGAGGTGTAACCCGCAGATGAAAGGCGACCTCAACCACGACGGTAAGCTCACTTCCGCGGATGTCCTGATCGCACTCGAAATCGCAGTCAGCGGAAGATATCTGTTAGAGGCGGACATGGACGAAAGCGGCTACGTGAACGCGCTCGACGCACGCATGATCCTGCAGGCGGCGGCAGGAGCGATTGGATTGGTAGCCTGAAGGGCACGACGTCTCATTGGCCTCGGGATGAATCGCCAGCGGTCAAAAAGCCCCTAAGGGCTTGCCAGAAAATAACATGTTAAAATTAGTGTAATTCGCCCAAACGCGTGAGTTCGTGATAAAATTGGAATAAGGGATCTCGAATGGCACGAATAAACGAATTGCACGAATGTCCGGGATGCGAAGTGTTATCAGCTAACTTTGCTACTTTATTTTTCGGTGAGCACTAAGGCATGTGAAAACACATTGCCAATGCAAACCCCCTGCACTGTGTTGTTGCGTAAATTGTTCGTGCCGGCATCCGTGTCGATTATTGCCAGTTTGTAACGATCAGGGCGAACAGGACATTACCGATCAATCATACTCCCGCCACGTTCGCCCACACTTCGTGCACCTGAAGAATCTGGTCTCGCTCTCGTCTGCTGATCGCAATTGCCGCAGCCACCAGTAAGCGGTGTCGTTTCCGCATTCCTCGCACCGTGCACGTGTGGTAGGCAATCCCATGTCTGATTGTCCTTCAAGAACTGCAATCGTCTTCTTTGCATGCCGTTCAACAGATAACACGGATTCATCGTCTTGTTTTTCCGTTGTAAATCCGCAGCGTCTGCATAGCAGTGCACCATCCTTCAACACCAGCATAGTGCCACATTCCGGACAAAATTCCATAACACCCTCCTTTGCTTGCTCCTATAATAAAGGTGTCTGGCGGGTTGGCGGCTCAGCCCAACCGAACCCATCCACCGACTCGAAATATGTTCGTATGAACTTATATCAAGTTAAAGCAACCCAGAATTAAATTGCCACGACCGTATTACGTGTTTCCATCTGTGAATCTGTGGGCTGGCACCAAGACTCGTCGAAGTCGTTAGAGTTAGAGTTTTTCGTGGTAGATGCGTGAGTACACGCCAGATACGGCAGCGATCACAGCAACGCCGAACGCATACGTAAATTTCGCACAGATCGGGATCATGATTCCTACGTTCTCAATATCAGCGCTCAAGGACTTTGTCCAGACGAGATAGGGGAATGGAATATCTATCCCGACCGGAAGGACGGATGAGGTCTGGTTCAGCAGCAAGACGAAGATTACCAACGCCACAACAAAGATCAGAACGAGCCAGAGGAGTTTTCTCGATGCGAAGTTGATGAACACCCTTGCAAGATCCTCGTTCCTGTTCATTGCGGGAAGTATTGATCCTGCTATCAGAAGCACGCCGAGATACACGACCCCGAGCTTGAGACCGAGGCAGAACCACTCGAAGAGCGGTGAAGCTATGTAGTTCCCAAAGATGAAAGTCTTCGCCTCGAACGGGGAAGTGGTAACGACAATTGCATCGGTGCCGAGCGTCAGAGACCACCATGCTCCAAGAAACGGCAGTATCAGCGTGAGCACGCCCGCAACGACGCCAGGTATATTCATCCTGTGAAAGTCAGGAGTTGGAGTTGTTTCAGTCATCAGGAGACGCCCCCGACACCCTCGGGTTGTTTTATGCTGAGTTCTATTCCCGAGATATCAAGTACCATATTCATGTTACGGACTGCCGGGTTCACCATGGCATGAGGATCAGAGACCGTCCCGGCATCTGGCATCGCACCTTCCAGATTCAGACTTGCTGAACCATTTGCAGGAATGATCACTGGCTCTGGCAGCGATACCATGCCGACGCCACCGCCAACCGGGATCTCTGCTGAGAGTTCTTTCACCGTCATCGGTATGTTAAGTGGCGATTGTATCTCAAGTTTGACTGTGACGCGGTCCCCTGAGATGTCAACGTCATTAAACTTGAAAAATTCCGATTCACCCCCTGGTGCTCCGGAACCGAATTCCGTGAGCGATTTTGCAGTCTTTGCAGGGTCTTCTGCAAAGAGCGTTGCCTGCACATCCCATCCATTGGTTGCAAAGGCAGCCAGAATGCATCCGATGAGTAAAACCACAGGAATTATCGGAACAGCCGATATGATGGTCTTTTCATCCATAAGCGTTCATAACCTCCTCGATTATTAATACTTTTCTGCATCTCGCCAGTCTACGACCTGTCACTGCCAATACGGTACGCAAGCAGCAGAACCGATGCTACGGCGACGACTCCGAGACCCGGAGACTTCCCGGTCTCTGCACTCTCGCAGCCCCGATCTGTCGGAACGTCTGTCGGCTTTGCTGCCACACGCTCGCCTCCGACATGCACATCGATCGTCTCCCATGTGTGCACATCGATGTCTGATCTGTCCGCGATCTCGAACTGGTATGTGCCCGGTGCGATGTCTTCGCTTGCACGGATCGTGATCCGGTAGGTCACAGACTTTCCCATGTCAACTAACTTCGCCCCACCAGTGTCAACGATCGATATGCTGTCCGGGATCGATCTGGTGTTTATATCCGCGTCCGCGTACTGGGATCCTGCGTTCCTGAGCGTCACATCGAATGCCGCTTCGGATCCGGGCTCGATCTCGACTACGGATGGCGTGTCAGTGAACGTGATGCGGTCATCGGCAACGGTCGTTGCATGGCAGCCCGGGATCAATGCGATGATCAGGATGCCGATTCCGAGTAGTATGATTCTGTTCATTTTAATATCTCCTATAATTCCATATTCTCAGCCGCTGCCTGCAGGATCATGAGAGCGTCGAGCGATGTGACGCGTCCATCGCCGCTGACATCGGCTGCGTCGTCTTGTGCGCCGGTGGCTGCGAATTGGAGCGCGATTGCGGCGTCAGCAGGGGTAATCTGGTCATCGCCGTTGAGGTCGCCTTTCGGCGCCGCATGTACCGGGAATCGGTAGAGGTAGTGATCATCTCCGATGGCTTCCGGATACCCGGGTATCCTCTTGTTCGGATCAAACGAACAATCATCTATATTATTTCGATTATCCCGCGGCGTAGTGAATACTGCCCAATCTGATTCGCCAGTCAGGTACTTTGTCCCGCCCTTATCGACATTGAAGTAGCAGACCATCTTGATGTTGGGGTGATTCTTGATCGAATCGTACGTCTCCTTCACCCATCCCCCTTTCTTTGTGTTGTTGGATACCCCCTCCTCGACGCAAACGCCCTCCATTCCTGCACTGCTCTCGTATCGTATGTCATCGAGGTAGATCGTGCAGCCGCCGGGGTTATTCGCTTCACTGGCACCCCAGTAGAAGCCACAAACGACGTTACTCAGATCCCTGCCGGTCAGATCATCGATAACATATCTCTGCCAGATGTTTGTCAGCGTAACAGTGCCTGTCGAAGCGCCGACATCACCTGCTGTAAATTCTACTACCTCTCCGCCGGATTCACCTCTTGCCCAGAAGGTCAAATTATCAGCATCCCTCAGGTCATATCCACCCTCCTGCCAGCAGATACCAGCCCAGCACACCTCTTGCGAACATTCTGCCGAGTAGGTTAGCTTAACAGAGGTATTGTTGCCACATGCGATTCCTATATGAGGGTCTGAGCGGTCATCATCGCAAAACGTTATGTCGCCCCAATCACCCCACCATCCTGACGGAATATAGTTATTGGTTGGCGAATCCTTGTTGGTGTAAACATTAAACTCCTTAGCAGGCATGCTATCCACGACACTGGACGATCCGATTTCAATTATCGCATACGGCTTTTTTGAGATGTTCGGGTGGTCATCGAACCGATCCAGCATCGGCTTGAAGATGCCGTCAAAAGTAGTCCAGTCGTCCCAATCCGCACACGGAACTGACTTTCCAACGTTGTAGCCGTCGATAGCCACCCAATCCACATACGCATCTCCCGGGTAGTATTCTTCTGCCCCATACCCGTCTGAAGGCACATCGACACTGTTGACGCACCAGACCCACTGGATGGCGTCCGGATCCGGTCCCTCGCTTTCGAAGATGTTATGCACCCGTTTCCACGCGTCCGTGTATGATGCTGGCGATCTGTTGCACCATGGATATGCACCGGAATTCAGATTCATCTCATGAGCGAACCTGATGAAAACTTGCTTTCCTGTTCCTGTTCTGTTGTCCACAGTCCAGTCTTCGCATGTCCAGTTCTTCAGGTCTTTTGCATACCCCTTAAAATATTGATCGAGCGTTCCGTTGTTTATCACACCAAGGATATCACCATCGCCGCTTCCCCATGGCTCTATCGACAGGAGCGGCGTGTTTCCACTCTGCCACAGGTTATCCATCTGAGTCTCTGGGATTGGAGATTGTTCGTCAGGTGAAAATCCCTGGAATACGACGACTATGCTGTGCTTCTTCCCGCTCCATTCTTCGAACGATCGTAGGTCTTCCATGTCTTGTTCTGACCCTGCAGGGTTGTAGGTAACGCCCAGCAGAGTGCCGTTGTCCGGGATAAATGTGGCGCTTGCCGGGTTCATATACGTGCATGTCATGAGCACCGCGGCGGCTGCGAGCATCAGGATCGCGAGCATACGCACGTGTACATACATCTTCGTTTGCAAAACAGCATTATATTTACCGGTTTGGTTACATTCAGCCATAATGATCACATCCAAGACGCCATTCATCCAACCAACTTATATCTATAAAAAGTTAACTGACGCCTCCGCACGCCCGCATCACATCAACTACACCCCACCACCCACCACCCCGACCCATCGCCCAATCAGCAAAAATCCCTCCGGCGTCAGCACCGGCTTGGGATGGACCCCACGCACCTGATGGGATGTTTTGTATCTCTGCCTCACTGATGCATGCCACTGTTCCGCCAAATGCGGGCATCAGAACGCGATTTATAATTCTATCGTGCCAGCCGCCGGTGACCGCATGACTGCGTGAGCCTGCTCATGGAGCAGCGAGTATCAGTCTGCGCTGCCGCTCTGCCCCCTTACCCGCACCAACACAAGCCAGCATGAGTATATGCAACAAGCCCCAGGCAATCGCCTCCGCCCTATGCATTTGTCACCATCTCTCGTATGGCGAGCAAATCCAGCCGCGATTGCGGTTTGATGATTCCCAGATCAGGATCAAGGAATAGAATATTATCTTTGATCAAAAAATGTTTTGCGGGCCTGTCCAATCCCTGATCGTCGATACATTCTGTACCCGTAAACCGCTCGAGTATACTAACAATATCTCCCTTTTCAACCATGCACTCAGTATCACCAATCGTTATCTTTGGTTTGGTGTAATCCAGATAGTCAAGCAGGTCTTTTAGCTGGTTTACCCTCGCTGCAAACATTTTCTTTGCAATCCTTCCCTTCTCGTCAGCACGAATTAACTCTAATAAACAGACCGGCTTTCCGCCACAGTATTCCCATGCTACAGTCTTTTCATCATCAGTAAAACCGCACTTCTCCAGAAATGCAATCGCTGTTTCACGATCAAAATCGTCCACTATGAGATACCGGCATCTACCTTTAAGCATCGCCTCGCTGTAAACCTGCTCGAGAAAGAGCGAATCAGAGGTTACCACAAAGACGTGTGCCAGATGTAGCTCTTTGGTGAGCCGCACAAAGAAATTGAACAATTTGTAGACCAGAAGCCCGTTGATCTTCATATCCCCTATCACCTGCAGCTCATCGACGATCAGCACAGGAACACGCTTTTTTGAGATTTCATCAAAGAAACGCTCGATGTATCTGAACATGTCTTTGCTTTTATCTTTCTTCTCAAATATCTGTTCAAACAGGTTCAGTGGTATCGGGATCCCACTGAGTATCTTCAAATCCTTGAGCAACGACTGCGCATACTCGCCAATATTGCCGGTCGCACCGCCCTCATCGATCTCGAACAACACATTAAGGAAATCATCATAACCTGTAATGAACCGTCCGCGCAGGTTGATGTAGAATGGGGCATACTCCTCCGACAGTTGCCCTATCATATGGTTGATCAACGTGGTCTTTCCGGAGTTCATCGGCCCGTAGACGAATGTAATCAGAGAGGGTTCGGAATCCAGAATACCCCGGAGCTCCTTAATCTCTGTTTCCCTATTGTGGAATTCGATTCTTTTCATGCCCGCATCTTTGCGTCCGCTCGGTCATAATTCTATCGTGTCAGCCGCAGCCTTGAGGATTATGAGCTCGTCAAGCGAAGTGCCACGCCCGGGACTATACATCACGCTCCACACCCGCGCCCACCACCAAGCACCGTGGCGGCTGCGAGCGCCATGATCACAAGCACACGCACACACATCTTCGCTGGCAAAACAGTTCTGAATTCATCGCTCTGGTTACATCTGTTCACAAGAATCACATCCAATATGCTATTCATCAAACCGACCCCCCTATAAAAACTTAACCGGATACAGTTGCAACGTCACCCGGGTGTCGACAGCCCCTTTTACATGAAGCCATGACCACATACATATTATAGATGCCGCAAACTATCGCCTACCCCCAAAAACCGCAGACAATAGCCCTCCTGCTGCTCGTACTGCTCCTGCCGGGTCAGGCGTGCGCCACCACCGAGATTACGGTGCATCACGCAGATTACGACGGCTGTGTGCTGCTTATAATCGATGGTCTCGGCGGAGCATACTGCTATCCAGAACTTACGCCTCATGCACTTGACGATTCAACACTTCGAAAGGCAGACTGCGCAAACATCCTTACTATCGCAGAAAGCGGCATGCGTGTAATCGATGTACGTGCTCCAGTTACAAGCACAGGTCCCGGACATTCGGTCATCGTGACCGGGCGATCGGATGCAACCCCGAATACAGTTTCAGGTGAGACGACGATCTTTGATATCGCGCACGAAAATGGGTATTTCTGTGCAGGCGTGATGGAGAACGGGGATTTTAGGGCGATGTGTGATGAACTCGATATAATCCTGCACATCCGGGAAAACTCGATCAAAAATCCCGGAATCGCCATCAACGCAAGCCCTTATGGTCACGAAGACCTTTCACGAAACGTCAGCGTGCTGATGGAGGAATGGAGTAATATAACAGAGTATCTCGGCGATAAAGATGGAGTCCCCCGATATGTCGCGTACAACCGGTGGGCGGTCGATGCATCAGATGCGGTCATAGGAAACCTGTGCGAGAGCGACGTCCCGTTTCTCCTGATCATCAACCTCGCTGCTGTCGATTCGGCAGGGCACCATCTTGGAGCGCCCAGATATCTCGGGGTGGTCAATGGCACCGATGACGCGATCCTGAAACTGTACCGAAGATGCGCCGACCACAACCTGCTCTTTGTGGTGACCGCAGATCATGGAATGGGCTTTGCAACCCCTGATGCGGCACATGGCGGGCACGTATCCGATAAATATGCAGATCGTCCTGAAAGCCAGCAGATACCGCTTGTTTTTTCCGGAAGCGGGATTAAGAGGGGAGTCATCGCATCGGCAGGGCAGGAGGATATCGCACCGACCATGCTATGCCAGATGGGGCTTCCTGCCATCCCGTGCGACGGACGCCCGCTTCCGGTTGGCAGATATGCGGATCTGCGTGTGACGACCGGATCGGATGCGGATGTCGAGTTGCGTGGTTGCGGCGATGTCGTCAGGGGCACTTCGGATTCCGAATTCATATTCAAAGGTCTTGGCATCGGTTGCAATTACACAATCCTGGTGACGCGGGACGGGGAGGTGGGTGAGCACGAGATGTTCTTTGATTCTGCCTGTGTTGTCGATTACTCCGCCTTGGAGGAGTTTTCAGTGGCACCGGATACGCCGGAAGATGGGGGAGAAGAGTATCCGGCAGATTCGGCAGGCGGGACAGGGACAGACTGGGGGCTGGGAACGTCTACAAAAATACTGCGTATTGCGATACCGATTATTATCATAAATATTATCGGGGTATTTTTAATTGTGAAAATTATGAGAGGAGACTCGTGAAACTGCGTTACTTCTTTGGTTTGTAGAAACAGAAAAGTGCCTGCCCAAGTTTTTTGGACAGGCACCTTCCGAAAGCTACTACCCATGCAGACGAAGCTCGTGACGAATTGTCTGATGATCTATCGTGTAGAGCCCTCCATACAATAGGCACAGTTGTCATAACCAAGCGTATGTGCGTGTTCCAACGTGCGGAAGCCCACCATGTTGGATTCTGACATTCTGCTCACCCATCTGCAACCCTTTATGTGAACCTCTTTTGTATTTCGGTTACCTATGAAATCGAACTCTTCGCCCCTGAGCACGTTGAGTATCTGCGTAATCCGTCCTGTAGAACTGCCATTTACATACTGAGCAACGGATAGCTCATAAGAACCGGAAACCGCTTCAGGTATCTTAACATATAGGTGCAGTTCGGACTCATCTTGGTCATGGAATGGAACCTCCCTGATACAGCAGATATCTCCTGCATGAAGTTTATAGTACGCATAACGGGTATTGGACTTATCAAACTCCATACCTATCAGCTGCGCACCATCACACAGTCTGCGAAGAATCCTTATGAAAACCTCAGACTCATCAGGAATATCTCCGAGGTCAAACCTGATCTCTGCGCGTTCATCCCCTGAGCCGCCGCGGATCATAAACTCCAGATCAGTTAGTCCTGCTGGCAGTATGTCAACCACCTGGATGTTCTTCCATGCGAAGTTGTTGCTCTCCGATATGAACTTGCTATACATAGAACCTGTTGTGATCAGGGTTTTATCTGGCGCAGGATCGGTTGGATCATCCAGCTCTGCAACGAGACAGAAATGTCCCAAAGGCGGGATATCTGCCGAATGCCAGACTATTTCGGGAATCGTTACCACACCGGGCGGTACGCTTGTGACATTCGCAGTTCCTATGAGGTTCCAGCTCGACGGGGTTGCAAAGGTGCTGGGCGATGACCAGTACAGATTCACAGTAACATCACCTGCTACGGAACCACGGTTCTGCAGACGGACATATACATAGTTGTTGGCCAGCCCTGCCTCCACATCTTCAGCCAGATCATCCCTGGTCATATCACCCAGTGTTGTGCTGGGATTGGCTACCTGTGTTGTACGGGTGATGATATCAGGACTTCTGTATAGTGTTCCGATCGAGGGAATCGTTCCCACATCGCTCAGACTGTCCCTCACATATATATCCGGTCCTATACCCACTGCCGTAAAGGCATTCTTCACAGAATCCATGATCTTGAGGTAGTTCGGATCTGCTTGATATAGGGCATCTACGGCATTCAGGGCAGCTTCGCGACATTCAAGGAATGTGGCGCTGTTGTTTCCGAGCAATCCTATGGACTGGACATGCCACAGGATCTTCTCGGTCTTTGCATAACCGATCACATCAGTTGAGATGTTGCTGTTTGGATGGGTGCCGCCTATGAGCATGAAATATGCTGCATAGATCATAGGTCCACAGTTCACATGCGGGTCTCCCTCTATAATATCACCATTGCCATCATATACAGTGTCTTTATAGCCAATTCCCATGGTATCGAGCGATGCAAGCACATGGTTAGGGATACGCGCAAGAGCACCAGGATCTGAAGGATCACTCATCCTTCGCAGGCAATCACCAGGGAAGCCGGGCGTGGTACACTCCTCGCCAATATCGGTATCATCGTTGTCTATAAATGCAGCGAAGATATCGGAAAACGCCTCATTCAAACCACCCGGTTGATTATAGTAATCCAGATTGGACGTATGATCCGTAACCGCATGTGTGAACTCGTGAGCCACCACATCTCTTGGAGTCACGTAGTCAAAGGTAGTTACGGTTGCGCTCCCATCACCAAAGTAAAATTTCTTCTGGCTGGGGTAATAAAACGCATTATCATAGTCAGTTCCCAGGTGAGCGCCTGCATAGACATTGGATCCTAAACCGTCGTAACTGTTCCAGCCGTGGACGTTCTGATAGTAGTCAACGGTTTCACCCATATAACGATGAATATCGACCTCAGCACCCTGATTGTCCTTCCTTGGAGTTGTCGTGGCGTCGTTCCAGTTGTTGCCGGAATCTTCACTCAGATTTGTATCGCTGGCTGTATTATAGGTGCCATCCAGGTCACAGGTTCGTATCTCAGGTCCTCCTGACGCGGACCGGGTTTTATCTACCAGCTTGTACGTGCTCACATCATGGCAGGTATCAAGGCTCCCCGGACCAGAGTAATAACCCGTACCAGATCCAACTGTTGCAGTACAGTTTCTAAGATCATTGTACCTGAAGACTATCGTACCATCATTCGCGTTCACAAAGTAGTGGAACAGTTTTCCCTTCTCTATATCTTCTATATACACATTCCATACCAGATACACTTTATCTTCGTGCTTATAGATGCTGAGTGCCGGAGCGTACTCTTCCTCTGGTTTCCCCTGCCCGGCATCTGTTAGTGCTGAGTTGACCGCTTCTTCTGCACCAATCGCTGGTTCTGTGTCAATATCGACATCAGGCTGATACTTGTTGCTCACACGGCTGACCGTTTTGTCAGCAGCAAACTGCACCCGTACGGTCCCTCCATTGACCGGGATCCCTTTATATGTCTGCTGCATAGCCACAACAGTATTCCCTACCGAATCGGACACCTTGTTGATCAACGAGAGATCTCGTTTTGGGTCTTGCATGCGGAAGAGCGCCTTGTTCTCTTCGAGAAACTCAGTAGCTGCGTTAACAACTACCTTGCGGGTTATGCCATAGAACGGTTCAGCCAGCTTGCCAGAGATCAAAGCGGGGGCTTTGAGCTCACGATCCCATCGGATCTTCAGATTTTGATCCAGACGCTTAAGCCTGGCTATATCAAATTCCTTACTCGGACTTATAATTCCTTCATTTTCTGATCTTTCCATTTCTACCACCTCTTATTGTTCAGATTTTATATTGCTCCTGTCGCCGAAACAACACATTCAACAAATCCGATGCAACAACTATAATAGTTACACTACTAACCAGTGTTGC
>JGI12150J12686_103371_pt1 | contig 14903 bp, 18 predicted proteins | sample ANMFosRound1_FD_12686 | JGI IMG/M metagenome (IMG submission 12686)
CTACCACCGCCAGTATCCAGATTCCAAGTTTTGTGGTCGTTCTCATATCCTTCGCTTCACCCTCACTCACTTTCGTTTCGACCCCCATTTTATTCATTTATGTATCCTCTTTAAGAATATTATTATAATAACTGAGAATACTGCTTCCAAAAATCCAAACCCCTGTATGGATTTTTCAGGGGGGATTTGAACATCATACTCCCCACCTTCAGTTCTATTAGTCTCAGTTCTATTAGTCTCAGTTCTATTAGTCTTAGTTCTATTAGTATTGGATGTCTGAACCTCGGACAGTGTGGTGTCTGCTGCCCCGGCGCCTTCAACCTTTATCAGCCAGAAATCACTACCACCTGACCCATACGATTCTGTATTGCCTGCAAGAATGTACCCTCCGTCCGAAGTCTGCTGGACCGAGTGAACCGTCTCACCTCTCAGTCCTCCAAATGTCCGACTCCACTCCGGGTTACCGCTCGCGTCTGTCTTGATGAGCCATACATCATAATCAACATAAAGTATCTCGCCTTTGAAATCAGGATTCTTGGCTGTGTCAATGTTGCCAGCGAGTATATATCCACCATCTGTAGTCTGCACAACAGAAGAAGCCGCACCATCACCAGCCATCCCGAAGGTCTTGTTCCACTGCTCATTACCGTTTACATCAGTCTTGACGATCCATGCATCGGTATTGCTTGACCCATATGACTCTATCTGACCTGCAAAGATATATCCGCCGTCCGAGGTCTGCACAACAGAAGAAGTCTGCCCGAAGGTCTTGTTCCACTGCTCATTGCCATTTGCATCGGTCTTGACGATCCATGCATCGGCACCGCCCGACCCATACGAGTGCGTATAGCCGGCAAGAAGATATCCGCTGTCCGAGGTTTGCTGGACAGAGCGGGCATATTCCATCTCCGATCCCCCAAACGTTTTGTTCCACTGCGCATTGCCATTTGCATCGGTCTTGATGAGCCATGCATCATTGGTATCATGAGAGAAGCCTGCAAGGATATATCCACCATCTGCAGTCTGCTGAACAGATCTGGCATGGTCATTGTCTGTTACGCTGAGTCTTTTATCCCACCGCTGGTTACCATCTGCATCGGTCTTGATAAGTCCGACCTCATAGTGGACCCAACCTGCGAATATATAGCCGCCATCCGATGTCTGACAAACAGAGTAAACACCCCTAAGACCGTTTTCCTCGAATCTCCTGTTCCACTGCTCACTGCCGTTTGTATCAGTCTTTATGAGCAAGACATGATCAACATACCTGGGCATCATGTCAGGCATGTACGACTTTATCGACCCTATAAGGATATACCCCCCGTCTGAAGTTTGCTGAACAGATTGCACATAGTCATAATATGCCCCCCCAAATGTCCTGTTCCATTCTTCAGAAGGCACTTCAATCTCATCTGCATTGAGACTGGCAGTGACAAAATCCGGCTCACTGATAAATGAGCCGTCAGAATATTGATGGAAAGGTTCGAGAACAACCACGTTTGTTTCGGTACCATATAATATTCCATCTATCTTTGACTTTATAATTATACATTCTTTACCATATATAGTTTTGTTATGGTAGAAATAATCTCCAGCGTCCACACGTATCCTTTTCACGATCGCTCCATTCTCAAATATGGAAAAATTTGCAGTACGCGCCCCAGTATACCATATGCTATCGAGCGATAGTGCATATCCTTCTTTAAGCAGTGTTGCACATTGCGCGTCCGATGAACTGCCCGGATTGGGAATGTGGAATATTATTTTGGTATCTAACAGCAGATCCCCAACTGCCGCATGTGCCGGGGTGATAAATATGATTAAATATAATATACTAACTATTAAAAAAATAAGATGTTTCCACCCTTTTTCTTTCTTATTAGCGTCATTCATTCTTTAGCGACCTCCCTCTTGGTTGTTTAATACGCTCTGGATTTTTATATATTGTCAAAAACCGGTCTTTTATCGATCGATGTGTTAAGACATGTTTAATTAATGATACTTAAACCTTTTGATCAGTCGGAGGGTTTTACGATGACTGGCGCGAACCCGAACCGATCGGGCCATCGGGTGGGTGCGGTGCATGCGATTGCATTCACCCCCCACCGTACCTACCTTCTCCGGCAACAAGACTCCCTGACGCGGCACACCACCCTTCCTGCACTCCTGTGAGTGTCACGCCGACCCAGTCCCGGTACTCGTTGCCAGACCATCCGTAGACCCACCAGCTATTCGCCCCGGTAAGCTCGACGTGAATCGATACTTCCGCATCCGAGGGTGCCGTGTAATTCGCATAGATGCGGCTTTCGTATTCATAGCATGTAGGGGGCGTCCGGTCTTCGGGATGCGGCATCCTGTAAACCGAGCGGGCAAGGTTGTACTTCGGAGATAGCATTGGCTCGTTTCCCGCCGGAGCTTTTGTGTTTATCTCGCGATCAGCATGTACCCTCGCCGAAACCCATTCGGACGCGTGCGTCTGAGCCGGGCAGGAAAGCGCTTCCGGACCGCCCTCTTCTTCTGGCAATGGCACAGGAGGTGCGTGAAGGTCAGGAATTATTTCCTCTGTGTGTATCTTCAGCATCGTCCCGTGCTCTGTCTCGACGAGGTCGCAATCCCACCCCTCCGGTTTCGAGGCGTTTTCGCCTATGATCTCTTCCCCGATCTTCGAGCCATCTTCTGACATGGGCAGCGGTACGTAAAATGTTGCGTTGTGCAGGGCAAAATCCGTTCTTACTGTGGCCGCATAGCGGTATTCGCTTCTGTACGTATCCTCATACATGCTGTGGGTGTGATACATCCATGCGCAGGAGAGCAGCAGTATTACGGCAAGCATTCCGATCCCAAGTTTTGTGAGTGTTCTCATACCCTTAACCTCTTTTTCACTCATGCCTTAAGGCATCCACCGGATTCATCTTCGCAGCCTTGTACGCGGGAAACGCCCCTGCAATCAGACCGACTCCGACAGAGACGCCGAATCCGACCAGGATCAGCGAGACTGGAAATACGTTAGGAAGCCCGATCAGATCGGTTGCGCCGTACGCTCCGGCAACTCCGAGAAGCGAGCCAAGAATCCCGCCAAAGAGTCCGACTACTGCTGATTCCACGACAAAGAGCGAAAGAACATCCCTGCTCGTGAACCCGAGCGACTTCATCAGCCCGATCTCATTTGTCCGTTCGCTAACAGTTACAAGCATGATGTTCGCAATCCCGATCGAGCCGACGACAAGCGAGATCAGTGCAACGGCTGTCAGGAGTGCGCCGATTGCGTCAGCCCAAACGCCGGTCATCTCCAGGAGTTCGGTCTGCGTCATTATCGCGTACGGTTTCGCATCATCATCGTCCATGTCACGCTTGGAGACTCCGAAGTTTCTGGCGAGCCGCTTATCCATCTCTTCTGCGGTTTCTTCCACTGTGTCGAGACTGGCTGCTGATGCAAAGAATGCGCTGTAGTCGTTCTCTCCTGTTAGCTCCATCATCGTATCAATCGGGATTAAGATGTCGTTATTCGTAGTTGCACTCGGATCGCCGAAAAAATTAACCTCCCCAGTGATCCCTTTCACCTTAAATTTCTTGGTGACTGATGTCCCGTCATCCAGCCGGAACGTTAGATCGATCGAGTTCTGCAGACCAATCTTCCGGTCAAACTTCTCGTTTGCGACATCGCATCCAAGAACTACCGCGTACCGATCTTTGTCTGTTAAAAAAGACCCCTCTGCGATCTTCATGTTACGAACTTCATAACAATCTTCAGAAACTCCCTCGACAGTGGCAATCCTGGACTCGGACATGTATTTCACCTCAGCAGATTGACCTATTATAGGCGATACAGCCGCAATTCCCGGTGTATTCTTTATCAGTTTCAGTTCGTTATCAAAGAAGAGATTATCTTCCTTGCCTTCGATGATGATGAAATTCGTGCCGATTGATCCGAGTTCGTCTGCGAAGTACTGGTTGAAGCTTGCACCGAGCGCGACGTTGGCAACGACTGCTGCAACGCCGATGATGATTCCAAGAGCGGTCAGCGCAGATCGCATCTTGGCGCTCGTGATGCTGCCGATTGCGATCCGCACCGATTGTACCGGGTTTATCATAGTGGTCAGCTCCCTCTGGCGTTTGGTTTACGCGCCTCGTCTCTTTCTGTAGTAGACGCCTGCGCCAACAACGACCACCAGAAGCAGCGCTGCGCCGGTCATGACAGTACTGGAATTGCCAGCAGGAACCACAGGCTCGATCTCGATTACCCGGTTGTTGATGACCCGCTCATGCTGGTTGTTGCCGTTTCGGTACTCTGCATAGAGGTGGAGGTTGGCATCATCTGATGAATTTCCTGTAACCTCGCAATCGAATTCGATTGTGAAGAGTTCGTCAGGCCCCATTGTTCCGATAAAGTACTCGGCAGGCGTAAACGTGATGCCTTCTGCCCGCGGTTCGATGCTCACGGACGTAAACGTGCTTGAGTGCGTGTTTGCGACGTCAAACTCGATCTTGCCCCCGTCGCAGGCGAGTTTCAGCGGCTTGGACGGAATGATCTTAATTCCTGCGGATTCGACCCTGATGGGTATGTTCCACTTTGCATTGTATGTGTGGGAACTGCCAGTGAGCGCGAGGTTCAGATGCTCGGTTCCATCCGCTGCGTCATCGCTAACCCGCACGTTATATGAGATCTCGATTGAGTCGTCAGGTCCGAGAACGCCCATATTATGGTAGGAATCGGTCGTAACAACGATTCCATCCGACCCTATGAGTTCGATCTCATTTAACTGCGCATTGGTGTCGTAATCCTTCCCGTTAATCGTTACTGAGTACTGGGATGCGGTGTTTGTGAGTGTAATCGTCACAGTACCATCGTCTCCGGGAATCAGCACCTCAGGATCGGTCTTTATCGCTTCGAGCTTGAGCGTGCCCCTGCTGTCGAGGGTGTCTGTGCCCACCTTGATCTCAAAGTCCTTCTCAGACCATGTCGTGCCCTCATCGCCCTGATACCTGATCGTGATCTCGTGGGTTCCGGGTTTTGCGTCATCGGCTACGAAGAGCCGGTATTCGTACATCGCAGAGGAGTCTACCCCGATGCTTCCCTTGTTCTGGCGGGCATTGCTGCTCGAGTCAAGTGTGAATGGATATTTCGGCATGAGTTCGATCGTCACATCCTCTGCTGTGCCGCCGCCCATGTTCTCGACGTTCACCCACAGATCCACGTACTTCCCGATCTCTGCAGGATATGGCTCGTATTTCGTGATATCTACCTTGAGTGCGCCTCCTGCAGCGGTTGCAGGGGTGATTATGATCGCTGATGTGAGTATTGCGAGAATGAATAGATATCGTACCTGGTTTGCGGTGCTTCGGGTCATGATGTTATGCCCCCGCGCTGGCGGCGCATTCCTGCCTGATCCGGATCGATCCGTGCTCGATTGTGATCCGGTACGCTGGGGTGGTTGATGATCGGTGCTGCGCGGTGTCGATGTTCTCGTCCTGCTGATGCTGATGCAGCAGTGCCCTCTCGATGAGCCCCTCGAATAGGTATTCGCCATATAGTGGTTCGTCGTGGTTGTGGTTGTGGTTGTTCATGTTGTTTACCTTCTTTTGTTCAGACTTGTCGACTAATCGACTTGTCTGATTGTATAGGTATAAGTAATAGTACTTAAACATTTCGATTAATCGAAAGGTATTGTGATAGAATGCGAGACTGATGCGCAAGCCAGGTCACAGACAACAATCGCAATCATTTGAGAACCTTTCCCCGCGTCAATTTCATGTGGTTAAAGTATATCCACCTGCAATCACCGTATTGATCCCATGAACGAATCAGACGGATTTATCGGCATCGGAACCTTCTCGATTATTACCAGGTTGACCAGGCGAACCCTCCGGTTGTACGATAAGAAAGGGCTGCTAACTCCAGCAAGAAGGGAGATAACAGGCTACAGGCAGTACTCTTACCAGCAGATACGGCGGGGCATCCAGTTGAAGCATCTTTCCTACCTTGGTTTCGGCATCCGGGAGATGAGGGAGATTATAGATGCCCTGGACGGACTTGCAGGCGCGGCGCGGCTTGATACGATCCTTGAGAAGCGGCTAAAGGAGGTTGGTGTCGAGATATGCCGTCTTGAGAAGATCAGGGGGTCGCTACTGACCAGGAGTTTCCTGGAGGTGCTATATTTGGATAAGAACGAACCAACTGTAAAGGATGTGCCCGATCAGAGGGTAGTTAGTAGAAGGGAGAAAGGGACGTATCAGGACGTGATACCACGCCTCATGGGCGAGCTAATGGGTGTGGTCTTTGGTCCTGAGAACCAGCGGGCGCAGGTGAAGTGCACCGGGATGCCCATAACCCTCTACCACGACAACGAATACAAGGAGACAGATGCGGACATCGAGGTCGCGCTTCCCATATCAGGGAGCATCACTGTGGGTCCCGAATACGACGTGAAGACACTGGAGGGGCAGAGAGTCGTCTCCTACATCCACAAGGGTCCGTACCAGGACGTGGGCGTGGCTTACGAGGCGATCCGCGAGTATATGGCGAAAGAGGGGCTTAAGGTTGCGGGGGTATACCGCGAGGTCTACTTGAACGACCCGAACGAGACGCCTGAGGAAGAGTTGCTCACCGAGGTGCAGGTGCCAGTGGTAGTGGCAGCGTAGCACGGGGGATTTTATTCCCCTGTTTTTTTGATGAAGAGATTTTACGAAGATATAATCGGCTCTCTGGTAATTCGAGTTACACAACCTGATAAATCATGCATACAAAGAGTACCCCTCGAGGTCAAGATATATGCGCTGGAACAGGTGTTTGATGTTTAGAATGCCATAACACCGCCGTTTAATCACTTTGATCTTATTATTCAGTCCTTCCACAAATCCACTTGTTTGCCGGTTGATAAAGTAGTTTGTGATTTTATCCATGTATTTGTCTAATGTCGATATAAATCTATTAAAGCACTTCAAACCACTCTCTTTAACTTTCTTCTTCCAATCGTTGATCCTACAAGTCGCAACACTCTTGGAAATATCGTCTTCAAAGATATCAGTCAAATCATTGCAAAGTTTATATGCTAATTCTAATATTGGAGAATGTCGAAATAAACACTTCAAAACCTCCAGTTCTTCGTCCGTTAATTCATCCACATCCTTACGCAATATCCACATTACGTTTTTCAGCTTTTTAAATTCTTCTTCTGACAATTCTTTCTTCAAACGCTTAATTTCTTTCTTCCGAAGACCATCTAAGTCATTCCGATACAATTTAGCAACGTGAAAACGATCAACTACGATTTTAACATCCTTTCCAAAGACTTCTGCTGCAGCATTGGTATAACCCTCGTACATATCCGAACACACCGCCTTAACTGTCTTCTTTAGCCGTTTTGGGATGCTAGACAAGAACTTCTTCACAGTCTCCTTTGTACGACCTTTGAGTACCGCCAGTATCGTGGTCTTTGCAGCCACACGCGACGTTACAATCGTTACAAAGTCCCCATGCCCCTTCTTAAGCGAAATTTCATCCAATCCTATAACATCCAACCTCTCAATACCATCCCAACTCACTTCTGTGTCGATATATCGATAGAGACTCCCCATTACAGCCTCATAACCCAAACCTTCCTTAATACTTACGTCTTCTACTGTACTATTCACCATTTCAAGCAGTATATGATTGTCATACACTTTTGTGTGCGGGCTTCTCGGATCGTACCAGTTTAATGTCTGCGTTGTTACAGGTTTGCCAGCACAATGGGTGCATTGGTATCTCACAGGACGAATATGAATATACACATTCATGCCAAGAATCGATAAATGACGGAGTTTAATCGTTTTACCATGACCATAAGGCTTGCTAATCTCTCTGCCGCATTTATGACAGTGAGTTCCTTCAATTGTGCTCACTACCGTGATGATAATATCTCCTTTTTTAGTTAGCTCCACGTTCTCGATTTCAACGTCTGGTATATCCAGTGGTATCTCAAATATTGCCATTATCGTTCACCATCCATTAGATCTGTTGAATGTATTGTAGGTGGCCGGATGTATATATAATTAATCGTCAGATTTGCTAAAAGTGTGGGGTATATGCTGTGCGTTATCCCTCACTTGACCGCGGAATTGATTGGTGGGCATCGTAATATATATGGCAACATATCAATTTAATGTCATCTCACTGCAACTCAAGATACCAGAGAGCCATATAATCAAGAGGGGAGTAAGAAGCGAATATGCATCAGCTATATGTAATTCCGAACCCCCGCCTTTAAAAAAGGTAAATTTTATGAAGTATTATGAGTTCAATAAAACAAAAGAAGACTAACAAAAATGACCGATAAAGAGCGGATAGCTAAAATTCCAAAAACAGCGAGGTTTTGGTCCAGATATTTATTAATACTCTTGTTAGCAGAAAAAGTGATTCAACATGTAGTTGTGACTGTATGTTTTTTCTATAATATATCTAACATTCGTTCAACAGTCGCAATTGACTACAATTTTTTGATGATCAGCGGTGCAATTGTTGCTCTTTTATTTGCAATTGCCTTTTTAGGTGCGGTCAAAAATAAAACGTGGGGAATTATCTTGGCATCTGCTCTTGCAGTGTTTGACATCGTTGGGGAATTCGTAGCACAGGGTACAATTTCAATAGCCATCAATGTTTCAATAACTGTTGCAATCATTCTCTTGGTTTTATGTTATCATGAATATCAAAACTTTTACGCAAAATAATAAGATAATAAGGAATAACCATGCAAATTAAATATCCCGAAATTGGAATTTGTGGACTCTCTTGCAGACTTTGTCCCACGTATAATACTGATGCTAAAAGCAAATGTGATGGTTGTAAAAGCGAAAATAGAATGGCAGTTGGCTGTCCTTTCATCACTTGCGCGATAAAGAAAAAGGGAATTGAGTTTTGCTGGGATTGCGAACAAGATGAAACTTGTGAAAAGTGGATGAAACATAGAAATGCTGGTAAAAAAGTTGATTCGTTCAAGTGTTATCAAAAACTTGAAGATGATATTGCATTTATTCAAAAGAACGGAGTAAATGAGTTTGAAAAGCTGCAGAAGATGAGAGAGAAAGTACTGAAAGAGACGTTGCAAGAATTTAATGAAGGACGTTCAAAAAGCTATTATTGTATTGTCGCAACGATTTTAGAGATTGGAGAACTGAAGGAAGCATTAACGAAAGCGAGAAAGGATTCTACAGGGTTAAAAATTAAGGATAAATCTAAGGTTTTTCATTTAATATTGGATGAACTTGCTGAGCGGAAGAACTATTATTTAAAGTTAAGAAAATGAAAAATATACAATATTATGAAACTAACAGAACAACAAGGAAATAAAAATTATGAAAAAAATAAGCAAAATTAAAGTGGGGATCGTTTTTGGCATAATTGCCGGAGTGATTGATGTGATACCGATGATTTTCCAGGAACTGACATGGGATGCAAATTTATCGGCATTTTCATTGTGGGTGATTGTAGGCTTCATGATTGCGACATCGAACCTGAAGATTGGCGGCGTGTTAAAAGGGATTTTAATCTCCTTTTTACTGCTCATACCTTCAGCGGTACTGATTGGTTGGAACCAACCGGCAAGTTTAGTTCCAATTTGTGTAATGACTCTAATCTTGGGTAGTTCACTGGGTTATCTTATTAATCGCTTTGGAGAAGAATAATATGGAATCAAAAATCCCAAAAACAGGAAAAATTGGAAGATTTGCCAGGATACTTGGAAATGAAACCAACCAGCGGATTTTAGAGAACGTTATGCTGTATGCAGGTGAGTATGGGTCATTCAATCACGCCCAAAAGGCTGCATGGTGGAGAGAAGCGATTGAACGATTAAAAAGGGAAGCTGGTGAAGAGACTGCCATTGAAATCATGGAATTATGCGGCAGGAAATGCTGTGGTGCAACTCACAGGAAACTTGCAGAGAAATGCTGGAAGGAATCGGAATCAATTGAAGAATTCCTCGACAAATTGGACGAATCGTGGGCGGCAGGTGTCAGATTCGAATTAAAAGACAAGGATACCATAGTCTGGGTGTATGAGCGGTGCTACTGTGGACAGGTCAAGCAGACCAAAAAGCCGTTCCCTTCTACTACTTACTGCCAGTGTGGGGTCGGATGGGTCAAGCAACTGTTTGAATCTGCGCTCGGAAAAGAGGTCGGCGTAGAATTTGTACAATCAGTAAGTGGAAGGGGTCAATAGATCGTACCCCATTTCATTTGCCAAATAAAGGGTCAATACATCGTACACTCTTTTGATATGCGCTCCGTTTAACGCATTCTTTGTGATGCGTTATGGATATTAACGAACAAGAGAGAATTGATGCCGTAAATCGATACATCAAAGGAGATAAACCCGCAGATATTTATAGAGACGCAAACAGATCAAAGAAATGGCTCACTGGTTGGGTGAATCGGTTCAAAACAGGTGAAGACGGGTGGTACAGATCTCGATCGAGAGCGCCTAAAAAACATGGAAGAAAGACGAATGAAGAGATCGAAAGAGTGATCGTGAGCATCAGAAAAGCTCTGATAGAAGGCAATGAGCACGAATCAAAATATCTCGGCGTGGGCGCTGATGCGATCCAGTACAGGATGAATGAGCTCGGTTTTTCAGAGGATGTGATGCCATCGGCATCAACGATAAAGCGGATTGTGAAGAAACATGGTCTGAAAGTAAATAAACGAGAGCGATACAAGCGGGTCAAATCCAAAAAGCGATACACACTCCTTAATCCCACACAAATCGACGAGGTACACCAGATGGACTTTGTTGGACCGCGATTCATCAAAGGATATGGCGCCATCTCCTCCCTCCATCTCATCGATGTGGTCTCCACTCGGGTTCACATTGAGCAATTTGGCTCCAAACATATGGATAATGTAATCGCCTTTCTCATCAAGTATTGGAGCAACAACCCGATTCCCAAGTATTTGCAGGTCGATAACGGGATGTACTTTATTGGAGACTTTAAAAACCCGCGTGGATTCAGTCGTTTTGTAAGACTCTGCCTATACGTTGGTATTGAAGTCGTTTTCATCGCGCCCAGCAGCCCCTGGATGGACGGAAGCATCGAGAACTTCAATAACTGGTTTGGATCAAAGTTCTGGGATAAAGAGACTTTCGAAGATATGGAAGACATGCGCACCAGATCTCTGCATTTTGTTGATCAGCACAACGATCTCGGTGCATGGAAGAAGAGAAACGAAAAATTGGAACAGACCGATCCCGTTAGAATACTAAAAGATGCTGCGGAAATCAATCTGAATAAATTACCGGTGACAGACGGGAATGCACACTTCATCAGGCAGGTCGATAGTGAGGGGAGGGTCAATGTCCTGAATGAGGCGTTAAAAGTGGGCGAGGAGTTCATCAGCGAATACGTCTGGGCTACTATCTGCACGGGAAAGCGGAAAATGGAAGTCTATTATCGAGCAAAGGATCAGGATGTCGCCGTATTGATAAAAGAATTTGATTATGAGCTAAATGAGGAGGTCGAACCTCGCAGGGACGATATCTGGAAAACCTAAAATGGTGTACGATGTATTGACCCTAAATCAGCAAATGAGAGTACCTTATGTATTGACCCTTTTTGGTAACCTATGTATTGACCCCTTCCAAGAATTACTGGGGGAGAAACTTGTAAATTCTTAATTCACATCTAAACGGAGATAATAAAGGAGGGATATAAAATTATATGCAAGTAAATCAACATAGATTTCCCTGACAAACCATGTCTGGTGGTTTGAATAAGAGGGAGTATTCCTCTTTTCACCATAGATTTCATTGAATAATCAATTATGTCAGATGTTTTTAGGGAATGCGTATTCATCTTTTCATCCTTTATTTTTTAGGATGTACTTACGCGAGAACTCTTCATCAAAACCTGTTGATGCGGTCGCCTCGGCGAGCGTGGCAGCGGCTCAGCATAACCAATCCGGAGTAACAATTGCGGATGCGCACTGCCCAGTGCAAGATGTTGCTGTAACCGGTTTTTAAGCTGTGGCACTTCACATGGCTGGTTGAGATGTGCATTCTCGATCTCGAGTGTAGTCAGGGTTAGTGCGATACGCTCAAAGCTCCGCCCCACCTCTATCCACGATTTTTTATCATTCTTTTCCGAGATTACGACCATCAGTGCAGAGGAACCCCGTATGTTCTTCTCATCTGTCTTTGACTGACTTTTAGCACCGACAAAAATCCTCATAAACATCCGCCCAAGCCAGCCCGGTGCAGGAGACCTCCCCATTGCTCGTGATGTCAAGCCATCGAGCTGCGACTCCTCTTCCGAATCGCTGAAACGGATCCATGAAGTAATTTCATCCATGAATGCATCGTTATTCATCTGTGTCCGGTTGCCTTCCCTGACAAGTTCAATAGACTTGTTGCGATATAAAATGCAGCCTTCTACGGTGTCTATTCCTGCTTGCATATCGCTCCTTTTTGCAGATCTCTGTTCTTATGGCTTTTCCAAATTATTTAGCAACATGTCTAATAATCCCTTCAATAGCACCTGATTCAGTCAGCACCAGAGATGTGACCCCCTCTTCCGTCGGCACTGATTCGATCTTCTTCAGGTCTGCTGCCGGGATCTGCTGTTTATTATATTCACGCCGGTTGGTATGCCGTCTGGAAATGGCATGGAATAGATCGTCATCCCCTGTAACATTGCCGTGCTTCAGCGTGACTGAAAGGCATTCGTCGGGTTCGCCTGCTGGAAAATACTTAACTTCCGGATCATAACCGGCGCATTTAGCGGCGATCACGAGGTTTTCCAGTGCACAGCCAAGGCTGATATATAATTCACGGTTGTCCGGATCAACCACTGGCAGCGCTCGAGTGAAATCCGGAAAAATTCTGATGCAATCTTTCTCAACCGAAAATTTCCACGGTTGAGTGTTGTGCCCGGACGGTGCCATGGTTGCATAACGAACGAACTTGGGCAAATGTTTGCATTTGATTACCTCCTGTTATTTTATGTGCATATTCGGGTCCGGATGCCGGTACTTATGAGCATTCTCGATTTTTAACAAAGTCTGATATCACTATCCCGCCATAGCACCATATCTTGATTTACCTGTATTGATAATCGCGTAAACCAACCCGGCAATCACGCTTATGGCTAATATTGACATGGGGAAGAAACCGAATTCGAAACCTTCTCCTATGCTTTGATATTCAAAAATCGTGAAAAAACTATTCGCGGGTCCGATTGCAAAAGATTCAACTCCTAAAATATCCAGGGCCATTGGCGCTATGATCATTAAAAACCCCGTCGCAACAATACAGAGCATGAATACTTTACAAAATCCTGAGCCAAATCCGGTTGTTGAGATATTCATGGGTTTATCAGTTTCTTTGCCATAAATTATCACCCCGTTTTTTCGATCTTCCACCGATACATGTTTCGGACATCTCAGTATGTTACGTGTCACCCACAAATCGCCTACTGCTCCGGAACCATTTAATACAAACGGTATGATCATCCAGTGCGCAATCGATGGGAAAGCAGCCATGATCCCGATTGCAACCAGGGAGATTGCAACCAACGGCGCAATGGCGATTACTATGAACTGGTTGCGTGTAAAAATAGTTTTTGTGGTGGCGTAGAAATATGGGAGAATATAATGTGCAATACCGGCACCATAACTCGGCTTGCCACCGTATTTTGACATAAATACGCCATGGATGAGTTCGTGCAGTACGAATGTACCAATGACGAGAGCTACTGGAATAAGAATTGTTCCACTCGTGTAATTAAAACCAATGTTCCCGGTAAATAGTGTATACAGTGACATGAAAAAAAATGCAAATGCAAAAAAAGCTAATAGCCCCATGCCATTTAGTGTATATACAACTTCTTTTGTCATTTCCAATTTTCCAAGTTCTTTACGTCCATTAAGGTTGAGTGGTTGTTGTTCTTTCATGTTTATTCTCCTTTATAATATTCATGAATAGCAATGCCAAGCATAAATCCTGTCCCCATTCCGGCACCAATATTGTCTATTGCAACACCTATGCCAGCTCCAAGGACTAACCCAATTCCAATACATAGTCCCATAGAATACCTTTCTTTTTTACGTCCATTAAGGTTTAATTGTTGTTCTTTCATGTTAATCTCCTCCTTTTCTTCAACTTCTTACAGTTTCTTTAGTTTAACCGCAGTCCCATAAGCCAACATCTCTGCAGCTCCTGCCATTGTCTGAGATGTTGTAAACCTGACATTTACTACAGCATCCGCATCCAGTCTTTTTGCATCATCTACCATTCTGCTCATGGCTTCTGCCCTTGCATCCGCAAGCATCTCCGAATATCCGTGCAGTTCTCCTCCAACTATGCTCTTCAAGCCAGCCATGATGTCTTTTCCGACATGCTTGGCTCTTACAGTATTTCCAAATACGATCTCTAAAGTCTCAACTTCATATCCCTGTATGTTCTCAGTTGTTGTTACTATCATGATCTCATCTCCTGGCACTCAGCGTGCTGGCAACGCATTCCTGCCCGAGCCAGATCGATCCATGCTCGATTGTGATCTGGTACACCGGAATGGCGGACATGTGCTGCGCGGTGTCGATGCTCTCATCCTCTTGAGGTAGCAGTGCTCTCTTCAGGATGTACGCGAACGGGCGTTCATCCGGTCGCTGTTCGTTGTGGTTGTGTGGGTTGTGGTTGTTCATATTGTTCACTTCCTTTGTTAAGACTTGTCGATTGTATAGGTGTAAGTAATAGTACTTAAACCTTTCGATTAATCGAAAGGTGTTGTGATAGAATGCAGTACCTAACAACAAAATGCAAATAACGATATAGATATTTTCTGGGAGTACGTATTCATTTTTTCATCCTTTATTTGTTAGGATGTACGTACACAGAACTCCTCAGAACGAGCGATCTTTGACTACATAAAAAAAAA
>JGI12150J12686_100075_pt1 | contig 14628 bp, 12 predicted proteins | sample ANMFosRound1_FD_12686 | JGI IMG/M metagenome (IMG submission 12686)
TTCGAGCTCGGTACCCGGGGATCCCACTGGAATTCCCCAGCCTGTGCCCACAGGCACGGAACTGTAATTGCCAGAAGAAACTCTCATGACCCGTCGGGACACCCATGGGCATGAAAATGCGGCTCGGATGCCTTAAGCCCCGTCACCCCCATATACGCATGAGATGGGCAACACGGGTCGATTAATTTATGGCGGTTCACTCGGAACCCCGCAGAAGAAACTGACCCCGGCAACCATTTAGTACCCATGAATGTTGCCCCTTTCGAGGGGCACGTGTACCAAACTTACAATATCTGAGGTTGCCACGCTCGATCTCAAAGGAGGTGAACATGCAACCAATCCTGGAGAGCTGTGGTGGACTTGACGTCCATAAGTCTATGATCCTGGCGTGCATTGCCCATGGACCGCTGAATAAACCCCCGAAATTCGAGATCAAGAAGTTTCCGACGATGACTAACGATCTTCGGAAGCTACGCGAATGGCTGAAGGAATACGGCGTTACTGCAGTGGCAATGGAGAGCACAGGCATCTATTGGAAGCCGATCTTCAATATTCTTGAGGACGACTTTGATATAGTCCTTGCAAACGCACAGCACATCAAAAACGTCCCTGGAAGGAAGACCGATGTCAAAGACTGCCAGTGGATCGCCCATCTATTCAGAAACGGGCTGATTTCAGGGAGTTTTATCCCACCACGAGAGATCAGGGAACTGCGAGACCTTACCAGAACCCGAAAGAAGCTTGTTGGAGCGATGGCGTCGGAGAAGAACCGTGTTCAGAAGGTTTTGGAGGATGCGAACATCAAGATCTCGTCCGTTGTCTCAAAGGTCTTCGGAGTGTCCGCCCTCGCCATGATCTGCGCGCTCATGGAGAAAGACGAGCTCTCTGCAGATGAAATCGCAGAAATGGCAAAAGGGAAGCTTAAGAAGAAGGTGAACCAGTTAGTAGAAGCCCTGAACGGGAATGTAACCGATCACCACAGGTTCTTGCTGAAACAGCATTTAGGGCACATCGATTTCCTTGTTGAAGTGATAAAGGAGTTCGATGAAGAGATCCAGCGGAGATTGGTGCCGTATCAGAAGGAATTTAAGGACATCCAGTCTGTTACTGGAATCAAAGGCGTCTCGGCGGCGTCAGTCATCGCCGAGATCGGGGTTGACATGTCACGGTTTCCGGATGAGGCACATATATCTTCATGGGCTGGAGTGTGCCCCGGAAACAACGAGAGTGCAGGAAAGAAGAAGAGTGGCAAGACGCGAAGAGGCAATAATTACCTCAAAGCTACACTGACAGAGTCTGCATGGGCAGCAGCGAGAACCAAAGAGACTGCTTTTAGTGCTATGTATCGCAACATCGCTGGCAGACGTGGCACAAAGCGGGCTCTGGTTGCAGTCGGACATCAGATACTGATCGAGGTCTATCGCGTGCTGAAAACCGGGGATCGCTATCAGGATGCAGGCGCAGAAGCCGTTACGGAACGGAGGTTGAAGAATAGAGAACAACGGATGGTACGAGAACTCAAGAGATGTGGATATGACGTCTCAAAGGTCGTGGCATAGAATGCTGCCTGAATTAGGAAATTAACACCAAAACCAATGCGTATCGTGGCTTTCGGTTGGATGGCTTAGCTGTGGGGCTGGAAAAAGTGTGATCATCCTGAATTGCCAATAACGACATCAGTGGGGGCTGTTGTCTAGTTGGTGTGGGAGCAGATGTCAGATGTTGCATGGGTATACATTTTCATACCAAACGAAGTGGAACATATAACATATATACAACGATGATCAGAAGGTGATATGATGGATGATGGGACCTGCGAACGGAAGCATGCATCACCCGGAGGTGCCGCGTCTGAGCCGGCAGAGGATGCCAAAATCGAGTGTGTGCACACAACAATGAAGTTGCCAGCAATACCCCCGTCAATCATCAAAAAGATATTCTGAGAAACATGTCAAAAGAACTCAAGTACTGCACGAGAAGTATGAAAGATCTACTGATCGATATGAAGGACACGTCCGAGTTGATGATGGATCTTGCATACTCCGCTGTTATTTACGACGATAAGGAGATCGCAATGGAGGTCATCCGCCTCGAAGAGAGTATGGACACTCTTGATTACTACATGCGAATATCCGCAATGTTGAGCGCCAGACGAATCGACGAGGCAGAGGCGCTTGCTGGCGTTCTGCAGACAGGCGCTGCTGCAGAGAACATCTCAAATTCCGCAGGCGACATCGCAAAGATTGCGCTCTTTGATCTCGGGATACCTGCTGAATTGAAGCATGACCTGAGGAGCGCTGAGGAGACCATTGCGAGAGCCACTGTCAGCGCAGAGTCGCCGATTTCGGGGCGCACGCTCGGCGAAATCGAGCTTGAGACTGAGACCGGCATGTGGGTAATTGCGATCAGACGAGGGCGTAACTGGATCTATGATCCGGATCACAGCACAATAATCCATGAGGCGGATGTGGTCTTTGCACGCGGGCATGACGAGGGCGTGCCGCTCTTTGTTGAGTGTGCGACCTGCGAGAAGTACCAGCGAGCCACATTCGAGCCGGAGCGTGTGCTTGGCGACCTCGATCGTGCCGTCGATATGATTGTCGAGATGAAGAACATGTCCGAACTCGCAGTCGGGCTTGCATACTATGCAATGCTCTTTTACAACAAAGACATCGCAGAAGAAGTGAAATACATCGAGGATAAGATGGATGGCATGAAATACGAGCTCCAGCACTGGGTGCTCGAGTCGGCAAAGCATTTCGATGAGACGGATCAGCTCAGGGGGCTTCTGCATCTCGCAAATGCGTCGGAAGCGATCTCTGATGCGGCTTATGACATTGCTGATGTGGTGCTGCGGGAGATTGAGGTGCATCCGATAATGGCACTTGCCGTACGCGAGTCCGACGAGATGGTTACCAGGATTCCGATCGCAGAGGGTTCGGAGGTTGTCGGAAAGTCGCTCGGCGAACTCAAACTCGAGACCGAGACCGGCATGCATGTTATGGCTGTCAAGCGTAAAGGACGGTGGATATATAGCCCTGGCGCAAAAACAGTGCTCTGTTTCAGCGACGTGCTCATTGCAAGGGGGACCGCCAGTGGAGAGGAAGTCTTAATCGAGATGTGTTCGTGATCTGTCGAATATACCTCGGGCAACGCATGACAAACAGATAACCTTTGATTCGGGTAATTTGTGTAAATCGGTGGCTGATAATGGGTTTTAGCCACAGATTAGCACTGATTTTATCCACAAGTTGTACCTACTCAATATTGTGTGGATATCCAAATAGGCACAACCGAAAATCCCAGCGGAATACACACGGAGACTTTTGTTCTTTGCGCCATCGCGTCTTTCTCGTCATTGTTTTCCAATTTAACGAGAAGGGCGCAAAGGCGAGAGAGACGCAAAGGGTGTTGTCAATCTCAGTCCGCACGTCTTTTGCTTTGTTGTACATCCAACTGACCATTACGAAAATAACTGGATTTCCAGACAGTGTCATCCAAATATAAAACCATGAGATTACACGAGATTAACACAGAAATCTTGTGGAAATCTGTGTATACGCACCACCGGCATAAACTGCGATTTTTGTAAGTAACTCCACAAAATTCATGACCTCTCAATTTGTCACCCCTACGATCTTGAGAGCACCTGTGATTTTAAGAGCATCTTCATGTGTGAGATCGGACAATTGCTCTCTACATCCACATTTTAAGGGTTGTAAATCATTGTAAGTCCTGTTTGCTGCAACTTCCCCTTTCAACCACCTCCAGAGAGGTTCCACGGGATTCAATTGCGGACTTCGTGGTGGAAGATAAACCAAGCGGATGCGTTCATGTTTCGAGAGCCACTCTTTCACCTTCTTACTGGTGTGATAACTTGCCCGGTCCACCACGAAATAGATGATTTTGTCAGGATGAGCTGAAAGCAGTCGTTCCAAGAAAATGATGAAGTAATCACTGTTCTTACGGTCAAAAATTTCCCAAAATAGTTCTCCACTTACCGTGTTCAGCGCTCCGAAGACTGAAAAAGCCTTGTTCCAACTTGAAGGTGTTAAAATTTTCGCCTGTTCCCCCACTCTCATCCACATCCTCCTCAACACGGGAAGGAGGTGTAAAGTGGTTTCATCTCCGTAAAGAAGAACTGCAGCCCCTTTCTTGGCCTCTTTGAGTGCTTTACTGATTTCTTCTGGCATCTCTCCTGCAGGACCTGCCCAGAGCTTGGGACGACGGAATGCGAATCTTTGTCTGTGAAGAGCGCGCCTTATCGTTTCTCCGGAAATTTTCTTTCCGGTAACTGAAAGCAGATGTAAACACAGAAGTGGAATGACCCAAAAACCGATTTTATAACCGAAATCGGTAGGATCACTCTTCATAGTATTATTAATCTCATTTTCGACTTTCTCATCCACCTTTCTTGGCCTGCCCGACCTCTCTTTGTCATATAAACCCCCCAGACCATCCTTTCGATATTTGCTGATCCATCGCCGCACAGTCCTCACTGATACACCAAGAAGCTCTGCAATCTCTTCCTCCGTCATTCCCGCATCAAACCATAAAATGGCTAACGCCCTGACGCCGATTCGTCCCTTTTCCATCCTCTGGAATTTTCTTAGCGCTTCTTTTGCCTCATCGCTTAGTTCGAGCCTTCCACCTCCTACACTATCTGTTGCCATAAAAACATATTATGTGGAGGAATTGAATATATGCTTGGTGTTTGCAATGATTGGTGCGTAGAAGCGTGGAGGGTATAGTATGTACATCAGGACAAAACTTTTGTGGATGTACTTAATTGCCAATTTGACCATGAACACACAAGACCGAGGCATATACAACAGGATAGCCGATCAAGAAGTTTACTTAATCTTTGCGTCTCCGCGCCTTTGCGCCTTTGCGTTCTCGATTTAATGCAAAGATGCAAAGATGCAGAGACGCAAAGGATGGTGTTAAACTGGGCTGATGAAAAGACGTTCATCCAGCCCGTTATATTGATCCCATTTTTGTTCCTTTTTGTCACCCCGTCCGCAATAGACAATGGATAAATGGCGTGCTGAATACGGCGTGTTTCACAAATATCGATGAGTGATCACATACTGTAAGATCTTTGCATCAAGTACTGAAGAAACAAAAATGGGATCAGTTTGGTATAGTAGTTTCATTAGTCCAATTATGAACCTCAAATATCAGTCCAATTCTTTCACGGTGCAAGAAAAACCAGTGGCAATCAGTTCAATCTACCTGGAGCGATGCTTTTGTCCCAGCACCAGAACGGAACAAAAATGGGACCGATTCAGTTTGAGGTAGACACATCTTTTCATCACCCTAGTGTTAAACTCTGGTCGCACATCCAACTGACACTTATGTAAAAAAAAGCTCAAGTTGTGGCGGTGCGAAGTATAATCTTGTGGTTATCAAGCCTGTTGAGGCTCAGCAAGCTCAAAGACCGATCGCCAGCCCCAGCGCCTCGGTGTCCACGTACCGATCGAGCAACTCCTCGATTCTGCCCATCTTTGCCTCGCCGAGTATCCGTGCAGTGCCCATGATCGTCTCCATCTCCTCAACAGTCTTCATCGTGTCTCCCGGGACAACCATTATTGGTACACCGCGTTCTCCGGCAACGCCGAGGATCGCAGAACTCGGGTACGTGTTCCCGGTCAGTATGATGCACTTCACGCCGGCTTCGAGGGCTGCCAGCTGGATATCCGCTCTGCCGCCGCCTGTGAGCAGCGCAAAGCTCTTTTCCCGCTTGAAATACCTGAGGGCGGTGTTCGCTTCCATTGCGCCGACGAAGAAGTGATCCACAAGCACGTTGCGCATATCCTCTCTGATCAGTATCTCACTTCCGAGCGCATCTGCGATCTCTCCGATGGAGACTGACTTCAAGACCGGATCCTTTGGTATCGCCCCGAAGACGCTGATTCCTCGCTCTCGTAAGAACGGAACAGCAAGCTCGGACGCCTCCTTTGAGTTGATCACGCCATTGAGTATGACTCCAACCATGAGTTCCGGATCTCCGATCATCTTGTAGTCATTCAAGATGTTGTCGATCTCCTGCATGCTCTGATATCTGCTGACAAGAAGGATCCGGGCACCCACGAGCCTCGCAATCTCGATATCCGACATGTCATACATGATTCCGCCGGCAAGCTCCTCGTTACCCTCAATTATCATCACATCCTTGCCCTCTGACAACTTCCGGTATGCGTTCAGGATGTTACCCGAAACATCCACGCCACCGGTCAATGCGCGGTGGTAGAAGTCGTGTGTGAGCATAACAGGGGTTATCAGCTTCAAAGGGTCGCTCAATTCGAGAGCGGTCTTGATCGTCTTCGCATCACCATCCACAAGCGTGCCATCGACCTCCTGAAACTGGTTGCCAAACGGCTTCATGTATCCGACCGCAAGCCCCCGCTTCTTGAGTATCAGTCCGAGACCCATGCAGATCGCGCTTTTTCCTGAATATCCCTCGCATGACCCTATTAATATGGATTTCATCTTTAGTCCTCCAGTGTGATCCTTATATCTACTGCTGCGCATCCCTCTCTGAAAACGAGCAGTGGATTAATATCGATTTCCGTTATCTCCGGAAAATCAGTACATAGTTTCGAGAGGCGGAGTAAACTATCCTTTATCGCACCGATATCTGATGGTTCCGATCCTCGAATCCCGAGAAGCATCGGATATGATTTGATCTCCCGTATCATGTCATCTGCATCCTTTTCTGTGATCGGAGCGATCCTGAATGTCACATCCTTCAAAACCTCTACGGATATTCCCCCGAGACCGAACATGAGCATGGCTCCGAACTGGGGGTCCTTGTTCATGCCGAGAATGATCTCTCTTCCACCCGGAAGCATTCTCTGGATCAATACGCCATCGATTCGCGCCTCTGGCATGTAGCGGCTGATTCTGTGCATCATGTCGTCGTAGATTACGCCTGCCTCTTCAGCGGTAGCGATTCCTGTTCGCACGCCGCCAACATCGGTCTTGTGCGATATGTCCGAGGATATCACCTTCATGACGGCAGGGTAGCCTATACGGTTGGCAGATTCCATCACCTCATCTCTGGTAACTGCGATGGCTGAATCCACAACAGGTATCCCGTATTTCGCAAGTATGGGCAGACATTCAAGCCCAAGCCTCATGTTACCATCTCTTCTCGCCGTCTCGAGGATCTCCTGCACAGACTCCTCATCAACGTCAAGATCCGGGGAACTTGCATCGCCTCGTGCAGCAATTTCCGCGTACCTGATCATCGCATGCATCGCCCTTGCTGCTCGCTCCGGAAACTCGTAGTTCGGAATCCGGTTTTCGGAAAGCACCTTCGCACCTTCCCGCACCATTTCCCCACCCATCAGACCTGCGAGAATCGGTTTTTGGGATCTGCGGTTTGTAACAGCAATGATCTCTGCAATTTGTTCCATATCGGTCATCGCCTGCGGGGATGCGAGGACGATTATGCCGCTCACGTTCTCATCATCGATCACCGCATCGATTGCGGATCTGTAGCGGTCAGGGGTCGCATCGCCGAGTACGTCCACCGGATTGTAGATCCCTGCTGCGGGCGGAAGCGATGATCTGAGCGCATCAATGGTTCTCTTCTCAAATGTTGCGATCGTAACACCGAGCGACTCGCATGCATCAGCCGCGAGAACGCCAGGACCTCCAGCGTTTGTGACAATTGCGATCGCATCTCCTGACGGTATCGGCTGGTACGAGAATGCAAGCGCGTAGTCGAAGACCTCCTCGATTGACTCCGCCCTGATGACACCGCTCTGGCGGAATGCGGAATCATACGCGGCATCCGAACCTGCGAGCGTTCCTGTGTGTGACGACACGGCTTTTGCGCCTGCCCGGGTCCTCCCTGACTTGATTATGATAACAGGTTTTTTGTGTGTCGCGCTGCTTGCAACATCCATGAACCGCTTTCCGTATTTGATCCCTTCAAGGTATAACACGATCACGTTTGTCTTCTCATCCGCAACAAGCGCCTCTATCACATCGTTTTCGCTGATGTCAGCCTTGTTTCCGAGGCTGATGAACCTCGAAAATCCAATCCCCCCAACATTAGCCCAGTCAAGAATCGCTGTGCAGAGTGCTCCGCTCTGCGACGCAAGCCCGATATTTCCCTGAAGCGCGCTGCTCCCGGCAAACGATGCGTTCAGATTGGAATACGTGGATACGAATCCGAGACTGTTTGGTCCGAGCATGCGCATGTCATATCTTCGCACAATCTCGAGGCATCGCGTCTCCAGTTCAGCTTCCCCAGCCTCCTTGAAACCAGCCGATATGACGACCACGTTCGGCACGCCTTTTGCACCGCACGCCTCAAGCACATCAGGAACAGCGATTGCGGGTACGACTATGACCGCAAGATCGACGGGCGGGGAACTGCCAATATCAGGGTAGCACGTAAGACCATTGATCTCATCCGCACCGGGATTTATCGGGTATATCTTCCCTGCGAATCCATTTATGATGTTATCAAGTACGACTCTTCCCACTTTCCCTCGAGCCCTGGACGCCCCGATGATCGCCACCGAATCCGGGCTGAAAAACCGCTCAAATGCCATTCAATCATCCGATATATCGCAAATCGTCCTCAGTTTTGTTCATTCCCGAATACTGCTGCATCTCCTGCAGTTTCGCAACAACCTTCTCCATCTCGGCAGCATGCTCCTCGAGCGCCTGTGTGTCTACATCGATCTTGAGCAGGCTGGCGAGAACCTCGATCACCGCCTGCGCGCTCTTCGGATCAACGAGATATCCTGATGTGATCCCCATAAGACACGCTGCGTCGATTCCCCGCGCCCGGCTCATCGGAAGCAGGATCCCGGAAGTGCCGAATATTCCTGTCCACGGCTCACCCTCCTCAAATTCGACCCCGTGTTCTGTCAACTCATCGATTAAGTCGGGGTTGTTGACGGTTCCGATCACGGTATCAGCCTCCTCCAGTTGACCGGTCGGGCACCCGCCGAGCGAGTAGATTCTAGACACATTGAACTGTTCCGCAATGTCCAGAAACGTGTTACAGAGGGTATAGTGCCCCTCGCTTGTGGTACTCTGATGGTCCCCAACCAGGATCAAGAGGTCGATCCCGTCATCCTCCGCGCGGTGCGCATATATCTCGTTTCGAACCATCCTGACCGTACAGTCATCGTTTACCATCACCTGCGGCGGAAAATGTGTGGAATAGATATCGATGATCCTTTTCGCATCAAACATATCGATCAGATGCTCGGCAACCAGTTTCCCGACATGCCCGACCCCTGGAAGTCCCTCGAGCATGATCGGAGAACGGAGTTCAACATCGTCGAGGATGTGAATTGTGACATCACTCGTGAACTTCGGCGTCTGATCCTTCTGAATCGTTGTTATGGTCTGATCTGCCATTGTTGCTCAATCCATCAATCTGATTCGATTCTTGGTGCGAGAACGTACTTGACTGTGCACTCGCCTACTGCGAACTCGAACTGGATGACCACAGGGAGATCCCGCCCCAGATGGATTGTGATCTCGCCCGCGCCGCCGACACCCTTGCTGATGTCAGAGAGATAATCCAGCGAATAGAGTGATTTGACGTCTGCGGGTGTTATTGCGATCAGATCCGAACCCGTGAGATCAAGCCGCACATGGTCGCTGTCCCCAACAGCTTCCATTACGAATATCCCGTTCTGCACACCCACGCTCATGTGGTCGCTCACCATCTCGGCTGCTTTTATCATGCGCTTGAAGACGTTTTCCGAGATCGTGATCTCTGCCGGGAGATCGAGCGCGGGCACTACCGGCGCATTCCGAAGCGTCGAAGGGTCCAGAAGTGCAAGCGTGTATGAAAATCCCCCCATGCTGATGTCGAGTTTGTGTGTGTCCGGGTCCAGCTTCAGTTCGATTTCGTCGCTTTTGCCAGCCATTCCGAGAATGTCCGTAAATCTACTCAGATCGATCCCGATCTCACCCTCGGTTCCTTCGAAGAGTACAAACGCATCCTTTGATAACTCGAGTGAGATCATCGCCGCGTTTGCCGGATCAACCGCACGAGTTGAAAGCCCTTCGGGCGTAATCTCGAATCGCGCCTCGTCAACAACCGATGACGCTGCTTTGATCGCATCCTGCAATATTTCCGCACTGATGATTGCTCTAAACATATTTATTTTCCTCCGGTACTATAAACTGTATCGGGTTGCACATATCTGTATTCCTTTACGGGGCATATTATAAATACCTGATGAGAAAAGTATTAAGCATATCGACAAATACTTTATTTATCTCGATCACGCAGAGGAACCACAATGACAGAGACAGATATTGAAGAAACGCAAGAGGTAAAACATCTCGTACGTATTGCGAACACCGATCTGGATGGACATCAGTCGGTACAGTACGCGCTCACAGGGTTAAAGGGCATTGGCATACGGAACGCGAGGATTCTTGCGGATTGCGCCGGTATCGACCCAACGACGACCATTGGATTGCTGGATGACGCGAAAGTCGAAAAATTGAGGGTGGCGCTCGCGGATATTGGTGGTGTGGTTCCGACATGGATGCTTAACAGGAGACGGGACTTTCTGACCGGCGAGAACAGGCATCTCGTAGGCGTGGACCTTACACTGACCGTTACAGAGGACATCAACACTATGAAGAAGACCCGCAGTTACTGCGGCATCCGTCACGAACGAGGTCTCAGGGTTCGCGGACAGCGGACACGGTCGACAGGAAGATCTGGCGCAACAGTCGGCGTCAGCAGAAAACGAGTGAAAGGATAGTGATAACATGGGACATCCGCGTAAACAGCACAAAACGTACAACACGCCAAGACATCCATGGCAAGCAGAGAAACTCGCGTCCGAGTCCGAACTGATCAAGACGTACGGACTGCGGAACAAACGAGAGGTCTGGACTGCTGAAAACGTACTTCGCAAGCACAGGCGTACCGCGCGTAGGCTGCTCGCCGAATCCGCGGCGAAAGGAGAACTTACCGGACACACAAAGAAGGAGTCCGACCAGATCGTTTCGAGGCTGCAGCGCATCGGCGTCCTGCAGAGCGGCGCAGATCTGGACGCTATACTCGGTCTCGGGATCGAGGGCATCCTTGAACGGCGTCTTCAGACTCAGGTCTACAGGCAGGGACTTGCGCACAGCATGCGGCAGGCGCGACAGTTCATCACGCATGGACATATAGCAATCTCCGGTCGCAAGACTGCTGTTCCGAGTTACACCGTCTCAAAGGATGAGGAGATGCTGATAGATTTCTATGCGAATTCGCCTATTGTGCGTGAAATGCACCCGGAGCATCCGACAAAAGTCCGGGAAGGCGCGAGCATACTTGACGAAGGTACGGCTAAGGAGGCATGACAATGGCAGATCCAAGGAGTCCGAAATGGGCAGTTGCCCACATCCACTCATCATTCAATAACACGTTGATCACGGTTACGGACATGACAGGCGCCGAAACCGTTGCAAAATCGTCTGGCGGTATGGTCACCAAGGTGGCGCGGGATGAAGGGTCCCCATACATCTCGATGCAGATCGTCGGCCAGATAGTGGATCAATTGAGAGACAAGGGGTTTACAGGCGTACACATCAAGATCAGAGCGCCGGGTGGCAACAGACAGCGAAGCCCGGGACCGGGCGCGCAGGCTGCTGTGCGTGCCTTCGCGAGAGCCGGCATTCGCATAGGACGAATCGAGGATGCGACACCGCTGCCACATGACGGCACGCTCTCGAAAGGCGGACGGCGGGGCAGACGAATTTAGTGCGATTACGATTTAGCAAGGGACCTGCTCGATGCAGTGTTCATCTGTGGCTGATAAAAATTTAGCCGCAGATTTACACTGATTCCACTAATCAACACTGTCGATTTTCGCTCTGAAAATGTGTGGCACATTTTCATACTCATGGGTGACCTGGAGGGTCATGGATGCTTCCAGTGAGATCGCCATGCCCTTGGATTCTACCGCAGAGGGTTGAAAACAGTCTCAAAACTCTGCGCCCTCCGCGTTCTCCGCGGTGGTAATTCACTTGATTTTCGGTAGTGTCCTACTTTACGACAGTTTACCATAACATGCAGTATAAAGGGGCATGGGAACGAGTAGATTGATGAAATCAGTGTAATCAGCGTTAATCAGTGGCTAAAAACTTTTGTAAGCCACTGATTAACACAGATGGACACAGATTACCAGTCTTTTGTACTGTTAGACCTTTTTTAAAACTCTGCAGGATATTGAGCTTGCACGTATAATTCCCATCAGACACAATCGAAAATTCCAGTGAAATACACCCGGAGACTTTTGTTCTTTGCGCCATCGCGTCTTTGCGTTATTGTTTTCCAATTTAACGCAAAGGCGCAGAGACGCGAAGAGTGTTGTCAATCGCGGTCTTCACGTCTTTTGTGTTGTTGTACATCCAACCGACCATTACGGAAATCACTTGATTTTCAGACAGTGCCCACAAGAGCTAACCTCCTCCGCGTCCCTCCGCGCACTCTGCGGTTAAATTCCCGTTTGGCTCATGTTGTGTTCCGGGTCAAGCAGTGCCGGTATAGCGAGGTCGCATGATACTGTTTTAGGTACTTGAGTAGTTATACTCACCACCGGCATAAACTGCGATTTTTGTAATTGCCAATTTGACCATGAACACACAAGACCGAGGCATATACAACAGGATAGCCGATCAAGAGGTTTATTTAATCTTTGCGTCTCCGCGCCTTTGCGTCTCCGCGCCTTTGCGCCTTTGCGTTCTCGATTTAACGCGAAGACGCAAAGGCGCGGAGACGCAAAGGATGGCGTTAAACTCTGGTCGCACATACAACTGACACTTATGTAAAAAAAAGCTCAAGTTGTGGCGGTGCGAAGTATACCAATCAGTCTCATGTAGCCATCACTCTACAGACCCCATCGTTTCCGGCACATCGATCACGTAGATGTCATCGTTCCCGTAATTCGGATGAAATCCGAAGACCATCTTCGAGCCATCAGGACTCCATTCGATCCCATTTATCACGCCATACGGATACGGAATGCTCAGCAATCGTTCTTTACCGCTCCCATCGATGTTCATCACCCAGATCTCGGATTTATCCTCGTAATCGTGCTCTGTTTTGTACAGATACCAATTCGATGACCGCGAGATGTAAGCAGCCCTCTGCCCATCCGGATTCCACTCAAGATCCGCATCGGTGCCGGGACTTTCTGTCAACCGCTCTTTACCGCTGCCATCAGGGTTCATCATCCATATATCAAAGTTGTCCTGATTTTCTGATAGGCATGTAATCTTTGCCCCATCCGGACTCAATTCCGGATCCGTATCGTAGCCGGGACGGTCTGTTAGCTGCTTCTTGTTTCCGCCATTCGCATCCATTACCCAGATGTCAATGTTTTCGGCTCTCCGCTGTTCTGTGTGGGCAACGCAATATTAATAACATCTGCCAAAGTGGAGCACAGGAAGGGCGTATCGAGTGCAGAGCGTCGGTCGTTATCGAAATGTCCAGGAGTGTCCAGGAGTTCATCACCAAGATATATCTTTGATCAGATATTTTAACTCCATCCACCCACATGAAACTGACATTCCGCAGGTCGTCATCAATTTTCCACAATTTCTACTGATAGCGTTTTTGAATATCCAAAAAGCATTATTTTTATACTGTAGTGGCACAACATATCCAATTACAATGGGGACTGCATCACATCTCACATTCCACGCTTCGTTCCTCAAAAATATGGCTTTTGATATTTTCTAGCTGCAATAATTCCTTTCAATCATAGCGCCCGCAGATGAACGCTGATACTCAACGAACAAATCTACGTCTGATTCGCGTTAATCAGCGGTTCGTTATATTTTTAACCGACCAGAGTGACTTAAAAAGTGTCTCAAACATAATACTTTTCGCATTCATCACCCATCAGGCTCAAAATATCCCATAACTCCTCAGTCATGTTTGCCACTCCCCTCTCAGAAGCCCCACCATGTCGAATCGTTGCTTCTGTGATCCCCCTGAACAGGAAAAACACCCACCGCATCGTAGGATTTTGCACAGGTTTATTCACCTGATTTCTAACAAATTTTCCGGTATCTTTCAACCTTTGTCTAAGCGTCTGCTGAGTAATTGAATAAATGAACAGACACAGTACCATAATCATTGCCAATGCTTCGATTCTGCTTTCTTTCTTCAAATACACCTCTGAAACATGAAAACTCTTATCTTTCAAAAACCGGAACCCGCGCTCGACCGTACTCTGACTCTTGTAATATGACAGGATTTCATCAGCCGTAAGACCTGTATCACTGGTTGCCAGAATAAATCTCCCCAGTTTTTCACGTTTTCGTGCAATTACCTGTTCATCCGCCACGATCTCGGCTTTCACCAAATACTGTGTCACAAGCTCCTCTCCTTTCTTTGGTCTTCCCCTTTTACCGTTCATCCGACGTGATTTCGCTTCTATCGAGAGTTCTTCGAACTGATAGCTCTGGTGTTTGGAAAGCCATGCATTTGCAGCCCTCTTCGCATCTTCATAGCAGGCATATTTCATTTTTTTCAATTTATTAAGAGATTTCTGCGCAGCCTTAAAATCTTTTTCGACATTCTTGTCGTATGTCTTTTCTTTCCGTTTTTTCATCTCTTCCGACTGGATCAGT